>OBEQ010406270.1_pt1 | contig 70725 bp, 90 predicted proteins | sample 1670901 | NCBI WGS metagenome assembly OBEQ01 (sample SAMEA104232315, study PRJEB22302) | groundwater metagenome | biome: forest; feature: aquifer; material: groundwater | place: USA | collected 2011-08-07 | depth 5.4 m
CGGCTACGCTCAACTCGGTCAGAAGCTTCGTGCGGCTGGCCATTGGACGTGTCCCTCCTCCTATCTCATCGCAGAGTTGGGTCCGGGATACGTCCTCTCTCTTTCTCCTCTTGAAAGTACACAACCTAGCGTACGCTACCGTCTAGCAGCGTGCGATGGACGCCACCGACGGGGGGGAGTATAATGGAGCATTGTCGCGGTGAGGGATGACCAAGAAAGAAGCGCCGATTGAAGTAGAAGGGACGGTTACTGAGGTGCTCCCGAATGCGATGTTCCGGGTTGAACTCCAGACCAGTCATCGCGTGCTGGCGCACATCTCCGGGAAGATGCGGATTAACTTCATCCGCATCCTCCCGGGGGATCGGGTCCGGGTGGAGTTGTCTCCGTATGACCCCGCGCGGGGGCGGATTGTCTACCGGTATCGGTGAGAGGCGAGGCTCATGAAGATCCGCGCGTCGGTGAAGCGGCTGTGTGAAAAGTGCAAAGTGGTCAAGCGCGGGCGGCGAGTGTTCATCATCTGCGAGAACCCGAAACACAAACAAAAGCAAGGGTAGGGAGAAGCAGATTTCCCGACGCTGGTCCGCGGATCGGCGTGAGGCGGGAGTCGAGGAGGATCGATGGCACGCATCGCTGGGGTCGACTTGCCGCGCGACAAGCGCGTAGAGGTCTCCCTGACCTACATCTTCGGCATCGGGATGCCGCGTGCGCGGGAGATTCTCGCGGCAACGAATGTGAGCCCCGAGACGCGGGTGCGCAACCTCACCGAAGAGGAAGTCACGCGCCTGCGGGACTTCATTGATCGGAACTACAAGGTGGAAGGCGACCTGCGGCGCGATATCGCGATGGACATCCGCCGGCTAGTCGAAATCGGCTCGTACCGGGGGCTGCGGCACAAGAAGAGCCTGCCAGTGCGCGGCCAGCGGACCCGGACGAACGCTCGGACCCGCAAAGGGCGCAAGAAGACCGTCAGCTCCGGCAAGCGCCGGGTGGAGAAGAGGTAGGTCCCAATGGCGAAACCGCGCGGGCGTAAGAAAGAGCGCAAGAACGTGCCGGTGGGCGTGGCCCACATCCAGTCGACGTTCAACAACACCATTGTCACCATCAGCGACCAGCAAGGGAACGTCCTAGGCTGGGCGAGTGCCGGGACGACGGGGTTCAAGGGCTCGCGGAAGGGCACGCCCTTTGCCGCGGGCTTGGCGGCCGAGGCGGCCGCCCGGAAGGCCATGGAACACGGGGTCAAGCAAGTGGAAGTCTACGTGAAAGGCCCGGGCTCGGGGCGGGAAGCGGCCATTCGGTCGCTCCAGACGGCGGGGCTGGACGTGAACCTGATCCGCGATGTCACGCCCATCCCCCACGACGGGTGCCGCCCGCCGAAGCGCCGGAGGGTGTAGGAGGCTCGCATGGGACGGACTGTGGGACCGGTGTGCCGGCTCTGTCGCCGCGAGGGGATGAAACTCTACCTCAAGGGCGAGAAGTGCTACACCGAGAAGTGCCCCGTACATAAGCGGCCGGTGCCGCCGGGGATGCACGGTCAAGGGCGCCGCAAGCTCAGTGACTTCGGCGTCCGGCTGCGCGAAAAACAGAAGCTGCGACGGATCTACGGAATTTACGAGACGCAGTTCAAGAACTACTTTCACGTGGCCGCCAAGACGAAGGGCGTCACGGGCGTTCGGCTCCTCCAGTTGCTGGAGACGCGGCTCGACAACGTGGTCTATCGGCTCGGGTACGCGACGTCGCGCAAGGAAGCCCGCCAGATGGTTGGCCACGGGCACATTGCCGTGAACGGCCGGAAGGTCAGCATCCCGTCCTTCGAAGTGCGTCCAGGGCACGTGATCGCGCCGACGATGCGGGGGCGTGAGCATCCGCGGGTCAAAGAAGTCGCCGCCGGAGGCGTCCGGTCATTGCCGAGCTGGCTTGAGCTCACCACGGCGACCCTGGAGGGTCGCATCCTCGCGCTCCCCGCGCGGGAAGAGATCGACGTGCCGGTGCAGGAGCAGTTGATCGTCGAGTACTATTCACGCTAGGACAGTCGAAATGCCCTGAAAGGATGGTGGGACCGCTGGGCCTCTGCTCGACAACCGCCCCACGAGGCCGAGCGACTACGCGATGAGTATTGCAACCCTGTGGGAAGTCCCGAAGGCCAAGGTCGAGTTCGCGGAGCTCTCCGACACGTACGGGAAATTCCTCGTCGAGCCGCTCGATCGCGGCTTCGGTGTGACGTTGGGGAACGCTCTGCGGCGGGCGCTGCTGTCATCGATCTCGGGCGCCGCCGTCACCTCAGTGAAGATCGAAGGCGTCTTGCACGAGTTCTCGACGATTTCGGGAGTGGTCGAGGATGTCACGCAGATCATCCTCAACCTCAAGGAGCTGACCCTTCGCCTGCACACGGACAAACCCAAGCTCCTGCGTCTTGAGGTGAAGGGGAAGAAAGAGGTCACGGCCGCCGATATCCAGGAGGATGCCGAAGTCGATATCCTCACCCCGACCCTCCATTTGGCGACCTTGGACAGGAAGGACGCGAAGCTCGCCATGGAGCTGGTCGTGGAACGCGGCAAAGGCTACGTGCCTGCCGAGAAGCACCGCAAGAGTGAACACGTGATCGGGGTCATCCCGATCGACTCGATCTTCTCGCCGATTCAAAAAGTGAACTACGCCGTTGAGGAAACGCGGGCCGGACACACCACCGATCTCGACCGGCTCGTCCTTGAGGTCTGGACCGACGGGTCGATTCGTCCCGACGAGGCGATCCAAGAGGCTGCGCGGGTGTTGATGGAGTCGTTGAAACTCTTCTCGGGGATGGGGCAGGAGGGCGAAGCCTTCGGGGGCATGGAACCGGGCGCCGACGCGCAGATGAGTAAGCTCAATGCGATGCCGATCGAGGAGCTCGACCTCTCCGTCCGCCCCTACAACTGCCTCAAACGCGCGGGGATCAACACGATTGGCGATCTCATGCAGCGGACTGAAGACGAGATTGTCAGCGTGAAGAACTTCGGCCGCAAATCCCTCGATGAGGTCCGCGACAAACTGACCGCCCTCGGCCTCTCGTTGCGGAAGCGCGAAGAGTAGGAAGGATTGCTGTCATGGTAGGCGCCGTCACCCGCAAGCTGAATCGCGACACTGGCGAACGAAACGCGTTGTTCCGCGACCTCGTCGGGGCGGTGATCGTCCACGGTCGGGTGGAGACGACGCTCGCGAAGGCCAAGGAAACGAAGAAGATTACGGATCGGATGATCGAGCGGGCCCTGCGGGGCGATTTGCACTCCCGCCGGCAGGCGCGCCGTCTGTTGACCGATCCGCGGGTGGTGCGCCGCCTGTTCGCCGAGGTGGCCCCACGCTACCAGAAGGGGCGTGGCGGGTACACGCGGATCATCCGGACGACGACCCGGCGGGGAGACGCGGCACAGTTGGCACTCGTAGAGCTTATCTAGTCGCGCGCGGCGACCGACGAGGCGCGTGCCAGACAACTTGGGGAGGCCCCGCGGGACCGGAGGTCAGCAGCGATCTCTGGTCTCTGTCTTTGTCCGATGCCCCCACTGATCGAGATTCGGAACCTCACGTACCGATACCCCGCCGAGACCGCCGCGGGCGCCCTGGCGCTGAACGGGATCAGTTTGGCCATTGAGCGCGGCGAATTCGTCGCGCTCGTCGGTTCCAATGGCTCGGGCAAGTCCACACTCGCGAAACACCTCAACGCGTTGCTGGTCCCCACCGAGGGGACAGTGATGATCGACGGGCTGAACACTGCCGATCCCGCCACCGTCTGGGATGTCCGGCAGCGCGTCGGGATGGTCTTTCAGAATCCCGACAACCAGCTGGTCGCCACCGTGGTCGAGGAAGATGTCGCCTTCGGCCCGGAGAACCTGGGGGTGCCGCCAGCGGAGATTTCCGGGCGGGTCACCGAGGCTCTGCGCAGCGTCGACATGCTCCCCTATCGGTATCACGAGCCCCACCTGCTCTCGGGAGGCCAAAAGCAGCGAGTCGCGATCGCGGGTATCCTCGCGATGCGGCCCCAGTGCCTGGTGCTGGACGAGGCGACGACTATGCTCGATCCGGCCGGGCAACGCGAGGTCATGGGGACAATTGGGCGGCTGAATGCGGATGGGATCACGGTGATCCACATCACCCACAGCATGGAGGAAGCCGCGGTCTCTCGGCGGGTCATCGCCCTCGCCGCCGGCCGGATCGCTCTCGATGGCCCCCCGGAGGAGATCTTCGCGCGCGAGAAGGAGCTGGCGCGTCTGCGGCTGGGGGTGCCCGCCATCCGCGCACTCGCGAGTCGGCTCATGCGGGCGGGGGTCCCGATTCCCGCCAAGACCCTCACCATCGAACAGCTTGAGGACGCCCTCGTGCGCCTCGCCGGGCGGCGAGGGGCGGATCGGACGAGAAATGGCGCTCATTGACTGTGTCGATCTCACCCATACCTATCTTCGGGACACCCCGATGGAGGCCGTCGCGCTCCGCGGCGTCACGCTGCGCATCGAGGAGGGGGAGTTCGTCGGGATCATCGGGCCGACCGGGTCTGGCAAGTCCACGCTGATCCAGCACTTCAACGGGCTGCTTCGGCCGACAACGGGGAGCCTGCACGTCGCGGGCCTAGACCTGACCAATCCGCGAGCCGACCTCAGGCAGTTGCGCCGCCAGATCGGGCTGCTCTTCCAATACCCGGAAGACCAGTTATTCGAAGAGACCGTGGCCAAGGATGTGGCGTTCGGACCGCACAACCTCGAGCTCCCCGAGGCGGAAGTGGCCGCTCGAGTGGACCAGGCGCTCAGGCTCGTCGGGCTCGATCCGGCCCAGGTGGGTCCGCATTCCCCGTTCGCGCTGTCCGGAGGAGAAATGCGGCGGGTGGCGATCGCCGGGGTACTCGCGATGGAGCCCCGAGTGCTCGTGCTGGACGACCCCGCCGCCGGGCTGGACCCTCGGGGGAAGGAAGAAATCCTCGGGCAGATCCGCACGCTCCATGCGCGCGAGAAGCTGACCGTGATCCTCGTTACGCACAGCATGGATGAAGCCGCCCAACTGGTCCAGCGGCTCGTTGTGATGGATCAGGGCGCGGTCGTGATGGATGGCCCCGTGCGAGAGATTTTCCGCCGCGCGGACGAGCTCGTGGCCCTTGGGTTGGGCATCCCGCGGATCACGGAGCTGTTGGTGCGGTTGCACCGGCGGGGCGTATTGGCGCGGACGGATGCCTTGACGGTGGACGAGGCGACTGCGGCGATTCTCGAGGTCTTGTAATGGAACTCATCCGTAATGTGACCATCGGGCAATACATCCCCCGCGACTCGCTCGTCCACCACCTGGACCCCCGCACCAAGATCATCGCCGTCACGCTCCTGATGGTTGTGATCTTCCTGGTCCCAGATTTCGGCGGCTACCTGCTCCTCAGTGGCTTCCTGCTGGGGGTCCTCCTCCTCGCACAGATCCCGCTGCGGTTCGTCGGCCGTGGACTGCGCCCGGCGCTGTTCCTACTTGCGTTTACCGTAGTGCTCAATCTGTTTTTCAGTGGGATCCAGGGGGGCACGCCGTTGCTGCAGCTCGGGCCCCTGCTGGTGACCCGGGAAAGCCTCGCGCGGTCACTGTTCATCGCGTACCGGCTCATCGCGCTCATCGTCGTGACATCGCTGATGACGTTTACGACCTCGCCAGTCGCGTTGACCGATGGCTTGGAACGCCTGATGCGCCCGTTCCGCCGGATCGGCGTCCCGGCCCACGAGCTCGCGATGATGATGACGATTGCGCTCCGGTTCATTCCCACGCTGCTGGAGGAGACGGAGAAGATCATGAAAGCGCAGATGGCGCGGGGGGCGGATTTCCGCCGAGGGAGCATTATCAAACGCGCCCGCGCCGTCATCCCCATTCTCGTCCCGTTGTTCGTGAGTGCGTTTCGGCGTGCGGACGAGCTCGCCCTCGCGATGGAGGCGCGCTGCTACCGCGGGGGCGAGGGGCGGACGCAGATGAAGGAGCTTCGCTACGGCAGGGCGGATCTGGTGGCGCTCGTCATCATCGTGGTTGCGGGAGTGCTCTTCTTGGTGCCCCTCTCTGTCTGGACGCGCTGGGTGGCCTGACGGCGAGCTTCCGCGCTGCGGTCCCCGCGAATTCTGGTATTCTGGGACGAGAGCACACGACGAAACGCGTGCAGGAAAGGATGTCCGATGCCCCGCGAAGTGCCTAAGGCCGGCAGCGTCCAGGGAGGGGACGCGAGGGATGGCCTGCGCAACATCAAAGTGACCCTCGAGTACGACGGGACCCCCTTTGCGGGCTGGCAGCGGCAGCCCAATCGTCAGTCGATTCAGGGGACCGTCGAAGATGCCGTCGCAGCGGTCACTGGCGAACGAGTGGGCGTCGTGGGCGCAGGCCGCACGGACGCGGGGGTCCACGCGTTGGGCCAAGTGGCCAACTTCAAAACCTCGAGCCCTCTCCCCGCGAGACGCCTGCTCGCGGCGCTCAACGCCCATCTCCCGGCTACCGTGAGGGTGCTACATGCGGCCGAGGTCGACCCGTCCTTTCACGCCCGCTACTCGGCGAGGGGCCGCACGTACCGGTATGTCCTCCTACACCGCTCCGTGCCCTCACCAGTCCTCCGGTTCCGTGCCTACCACGTCGCCGCCGACCTCGACCTCGGCGCGATTGCGGCCGCGTTGCCGGTACTCCGGGGGCGTCACTCGTTCGAATCATTTCGCGGCACGGGGTCCAATGAGCGGACTGCTGTGTGCACCCTGCGGACTGTGGAGTTGACGGAGAACTATCCGCTGATCTTCTTCACGTTCGAAGCGGACCGATTCCTCCGCCACATGGTTCGGATGCTTGTCGGGACGTTAGTGTCAGTAGGCCGTGGGAAGCTGCCGCCCGTCGCAGTCGGAGAGCTGCTCGATGGAGCGGGAGGGTACCGTGCAGGGCCAACCGCGCCAGCCCATGGGCTGTTTCTGGTCGCAGTGTCCTACTAGATGAGTGGGTGGCCGGCCTGCCGTGCTATTTTGTCCGCGTTCCGGCCTTGCTATAATCCAACCCGGCAGGGCCCGTAGCTCAAGGGTAGAGCAGCGCCCTCATAAGGCGTTGGTTCCTGGTTCGAGCCCAGGCGGGCCCACCAGTATTGATGCCGATTTCGTGCATCCTCTGAGTTGCCTGCCCCATTTCCCTGAGACAGCAACCGAAGCAACCCGCCCTAGCTTCCATAACGAAACGACAGCAGGCGCCACAGTTGGGCTACCCAAGACTGTCGGAACCCGCAATCATCTAGGGGAACTGGAAATTCTCTGTGTCCTCGCAAGGGCCTGAGAAGTTCGTGTCATCGCATGGCGGTGGACAGAACGCGTCGTTGCACCCTCCTGTTTGCGCCAGCGCCGATGGCGCGGTCAACAAGACCACGGTGGCCATGACAACAAAAACTCCCAATGCCGCTATCCTCACGTGTTGTAGCATCCCCCTTACCTCCCCCTCACGAACTCGAATCTTTTCCGCTCGTCTAAGATCCCAATCCCAGGCTGCTACCGGCAATCCCGATGCGTTTACGATACCCATAACTAAATTCCTTCCCTCTTGTGGATGAAAATCGCGCCAGATCTCGCGGAGGATTCGCGTTCTGAACTCGATGAGGACGACTGAACACCTTATCGCCATCGAAAGTCGGTTTGACTCCTCCCGAGAACGTGACCGGTCGGTCTGTTCACTCCGCTAGAGCGCGGACCGCTGAAGGCCGAACAAACCTGGTCTGGATGCCTACTTGGGCTCCCGCACCCCTTCCATATAGGGAGGCCAGCCCGGTTTTCCGTCCGGGAACGTGCCCGATGGCCCCCGAAGACCCGTTCGCCCGAGAACCTCAATTCACGGCATGCGCGCTCCTGGAGGGTCATCGCCCAGATCCAGGAATTTGACTGATAATAGACTGGAAGACCCGGGTTGCTTCTGCGCGTTTTGCCCGAGGGTGGGGCATGCGCTAATCTGCAAAACACGTCCCTGAGCCATCGCCATGCACATCCCCACCGTTACGGCTGACCAGATGCGAGAAGTCGACCGGCTGATGGAGGAGACGTACGGGATCTCCCTGCTGCAGATGATGGAGCTGGCCGGACGGAACCTTGCAGATCTCGCCCGTGCGCAGCTGAATGGATCGGTCGTGGAGCGGTCGATCATCGTTGCCGCGGGGCGGGGCAACAACGGCGGCGGTGGTCTGGTCGCCGCCAGGCATCTGGTAAACTGGGGTGCGGCGGTTACCATTCTGGTAGAGTCCGCGCAGGAACTCTCAAGGGCGCCCCGGGCGCAGTGGGAGTCGCTGAAGCACCTCCCATTGGGCTGGCATGAGGGAGAGCCTGCGCGTCGGTTCCTACATCAGGCGCGCGCCGATCTCATCATCGATGCGCTGATCGGCTATGGTCTGCGCGGTGACCCCCGCGGCTGGGTTGCAGGAATGATCGATCAAATCAACGCACTCGCCCGGTCCGTGCTGGCGTTGGATGTCCCCTCAGGGCTTGACGCGACCACAGGTCGTCCCGGCACACCTTGCATCAATGCGTCGACCACGATGACGCTGGCCCTTCCAAAGGCTGGCCTGCTGCAGGCGGAGGCAAGACCATTCGTCGGCAACCTGTATCTAGCGGATATCGGGGTTCCGTCGGAACTGTACAGTCGGCTGGGACTGAACGTTGGCCCGATCTTTCGCCGTTGCAGCGTGATATCTCTAGATACCGAGATCAGCGAGATCGGCGATGGAGACTAGAGCGGCCTGGGATCGAGCCGCTTTGAGCGGGCAGCGCCGAGGACCGTGTCGGTACGGCCTACAAGGGAACCCAACACTGGGCTGTTCGCGTCGCCGGTCGACGAGCCAGATGGCGCTCTTCCGATGCTGGGTGCCGACTACCCGTCTGGGACGCTCCTCCGCGCGCAGGACCTGGGGACCTAATGGGCGCTCCGACAGCCTGGACGCCGAGTGCTGCGCGGTGATACTGGAACAAGACGCGCCCGGGGGCCTGGCCCAGCTGGCCGGGGAGCTCCATGGGTGAGATCACGGCGCTGTTCTGGGATGTGGGAGGGGTGCTCCTGACCAACGCCTGGGATACGGCGTCACGGCAACGGGCAGCGGAGCGGTTCGGATTGGCTTGGGAGGAGTTCGAGGAACGCCATCAGTTGGTCGTGACGCCGTTTGAAACCGGGCGCCTCACCCTGGACGAGTACCTGGAACGGACGGTCTTCTACCGCTCCCGCCGCTTTGGTGCGGACGACGTCAAAGCGTTCATGTTTGCCCAGTCAGGGCCGTACCCAGCCACGCTGGCCACCGTCGAACGTCTGGCCCTGACCGGACGGTATTATGTCGCCACACTGAACAACGAATCGCTCGACCTGAACCTCTACCGGATCCGCCAGTTCGGCTTGCGAAACTACTTCACGGCATTTTTCAGCTCCTGCTTCCTAGGAGTGAAGAAGCCAGAGGAGGCCATCTTCCGCCTAGCGCTGCAGATCACACAACGCGCGCCGGAAGAATGCCTCTTTGTTGACGATCGCCCGGTGAACCTGGAGTGCGCGCGGCAGATCGGTATGACCACTATCCAGTATCAAGATCCTGCGCAACTCTTGAACGAGCTCAGACGTGCGGGTATCGAAGTGTGATTGAGAAGGGTCGGCGATGGACATCGGCATGATCGGGTTGAGATGGACGGGAGCCAACATGGCCGAGCACGGTCTCCGGCGGGACGCACCTTCGTCGCCACGAGTCTGACTGAACCCCATGGAGCAGACGGCACCTGTTCCGGCCCTCGACACCATTCAGCGTGCGTATCACCGCGCCGTCCGCGATCTGCGCGCCTGCTACAATCCCGACGGTATCGTCGCCGGGCGGCTCCACTTCAACGCGTACTGGTCGGGCGACGGATTCTTTGCCTCGCTTGGCGCGCTGACCCTGCGGGGTTTATATGCCAAATGTCGAATTAGAATATTGAAAATTAGATATGGGAGGCAAGAATATGAAAATGAATCCTGTAGTTCATTTTGAACTTCCGGCAGAAGACAGGAAGCGCATGATTGAGTTCTATTCGCGCGTGTTTGGCTGGAAAGCACAGCAGCTCGGTCCAGAGATGGGAAACTACGTTGTGGTGTCGACAACTGAAACGGACGAAAAAAGCGGCTTTCCCAAGGATTCTGGCAGGATCAATGGCGGTTTTTTCCAAAAGACGAAGGACACGCGACACCCCTCTGTGGTCATTGCAGTTGATGACATCAGGGAGCACATGAAGAAAGTTGAAGCCGCGGGCGGCAAAGTGCTCGGTGGTCAAGAACCCGGTAAACCAGATGATATTCCCGGGGTAGGGCTTGTTGTGTCCATTGTTGATACTGAGGGGAACCGGGTTAGTATGATTCAGCCGACTCCTCAGATGTCGATGCGTCCGCAATAGAAACTTAAGGAATAAGATTCAAATCTACCGCCAGATGAAGGTCCAAACTCAGCAGAAAAGGGTTGTGGGCAGTTGAAGCGGTCTGCAGTTAATCGCGGAGTCTGGCTGCGGGAGCATATGCGCCGCGCGCACAGCAGGGCGTCAGAGGGGGCATCACAGGCGGCTGTAGTGAAGCTTACCACGCTGATCATCGCGGTAGTGGTGCTAATTGCCCTCATGGGCACTGCGGGCTCTTGGGGAGCGGCCCAGCGAATTCCCTTTGATACCTCAGAGTGGAAGACCGATTTCACGAAGCACAGCGTGCCGCTAGAGGAGATCCTCTCCGGCGGCCCCCCCAAGGATGGGATCCGTGCCATGGACCGGCCGAACTTCGACGTGGTCGCCGACGCGGACAAATGGCTGAAACCCCTGGAGCCGGTGATTCTCTTTGAGCAGTCGGGCGAGGCTCGCGCTTACCCGCTGCAGATCCTTATCTGGCACGAGATCGCCAACGATACCGTCGCCGGAGTCCCGGTGGCGGTCACCTTCTGCCCGCTGTGCAACTCCTCCGTCGTCTTTGAACGCCGGCTGGAAGGGCGTGTCCTGGACTTCGGAACGACGGGTAAGCTACGCTTCTCTGATTTGGTCATGTACGATCGGCAGACGGAATCATGGTGGCAACAAGTCACCGGCGAGGCGATCGTCGGTGAGTTGACCGGCAAGCGGTTACCGCTCCTGCCCTCGCAGATCGTCTCGTGGGAGATGTTCAAGCAGGCCTTCCCCAACGGGAAGGTGCTGAATCGCGAGACCGGGTACTCTCGATCCTACGGCAACAACCCCTACGTGGGCTACGACAATGTCGCCTCATCACCGTTTCTGTACTCTGGACCGAAGGACAGCCGCCTGCGGCCGATGGAGCGCGTGGTCACGGTCTCGCTCAGAGGGGAAGACGTCGCGTACCCATTCAGCGTGATGGAGAAGGTGCGCGTGGTCAATGATACTGTCGGCGGGAGACCGACCGTGGTCCTGTTCGCTAAGGGCGTCGCCTCGGCCCTGGACAAGAGCAGCATTCCCGGCTCGCGTGACGTCGGGACCGCCGGGGTCTTTGACCGCGCGCTGGACGGGAAGGTACTGACCCTCAAGACCAGCGGCATCCTTTTCACCGACGCGCAAACCGGTAGCACCTGGAACATCCTGGGGGTGGCGACAGCTGGTCCGCTAGCTGGCAAACGCCTCGCACCCGTGGTCAGTGGCAACCACTTCTGGTTTTCCTGGGCGGTGTTCAGGCCGAAGACGCGGATTTATCAACCCTAACTGCCGGCAACACGGGTGCGCATCCCGCGCCGGGGTTCCACACAGAGGTCCAGTCTATCTCTCTGTCAACCCTCTTGACCGGCGGGGCAAGAGCCACAAGATTACTCCACCCAACAAGACTCTGAACATGATGCTGGGTACTGAAGCTATGTTAACAATATTGCTCAAATACGCATGCAAATCAACAGCCGAGCTTAGGAACATGTAACCTGCAAGACCAATTAGTACATTTCGATAAACTAATGAATCACTCTTGTGCCGCACAGCCCAAGCAATTGGAATTAGAGTTGCGAAAGCTGCGGCAAGAGTTCGCACCAAGAAATCCATCTGAGCATTACTCGTAATTCCCACAATCTTCAACATGCCAGATGGAAAAATGAAATACGCGATAGCTGAAACGGCAAAAAGAAGAACAGTGAAAGTGATTACAATTTCATGAATTTCCCCTTTTTCCATTAAGTCAAAATCCAAGACCAAGTAATAGAATTGTTATCATAGAGGTTGATCCACCACGCGCGTGCCGCGTCCGGGGGGGCTGGCGGCATCTGGTGATGGAGCGCACCTGCCACGTCGCGCAGGCGCTGAAACGCTTCGGACTCGCGCAGCTTGGTGTAGTCGATGGTCGTCCCCAGAAATTGGCGCACGCCGGAGAGGACATCGTCCAACTCTCGTCCAGAACCGGCGGCCGAATTCAGGACAAAGCCGGTCGGAACCCCCAGCACGGCGTCGACGAGTCGATGTCCTCCACGAATCACCCAGCTCCGCATCCTCATCCGATCCCCCCGAAGGGAGTGTATGCAACAATAGTGCAGCCCGGTGCGACGAAGGGTATATCACGCCGATGACTGGCCCAATCCGGCGCACAAGTTTCCCTCCTGTACCAAGGACGACCCAGTAGTTCAACAGAAGCAGGCCAGGAAATATTTCGCAGTAGTCTGGCGTACACTACGAGGTGGGGATGGGAACAATGCCCAAATCGGTCGTCGTATGCTCACAGCCGGGCTGACTGTTCTGTGGCAAAGTGAAGGAGTTCCTTCACCAAAGGTGGCGTGCCGTTCGTCGAGAGGGACGTGAGTGAGGACGAGGCGGCCTTCAACGAACTGGTCGAGAAGGGATTTGGCCGCTACGCCGGTCACAGCGATCAACGGAGAGGCTGTGGTCGGAATCAACTGCCCGCGGCTTGAGCAGCTTCTGGGGTCCCAGCGGTCGGCCACCAGGTCGGTTCCTGAGGAGGAGTAGGATGTACATGCGACCTCTGGCCATCGGCGCGATTGCGCTGGCTGTGGTCTTCACAGCGTACTCCGCCTTCTATGCCATCACAACACCGGCGGCGCAGACGACCCCCGGGATGAGCGGGCCGCCGGGGCAGAATCCGACCCCGCCCGTCAAGGGTCTCTACAAAGGCAACGCGATCCTCTTCATTCACACGGAGGCGTCTGATCCACAAGTCGCCGGAATGCTGACCAGGATGATGGGCCCGAAGGTCCTGACGGTTCCCAATCTGGCGAAGATCCCCCACGATCTCCTGGCCGATGTCTACGTCTTCACCAACGGGGTGAAAGGAGAAGGTCCGTTCGGGTTCCAGGTCGATGTGTTCAGCGCGATGCCCGATGATCCGCTGTACACTCCGCTGCGGGCTGTGACGCAGGTGACGTGGAAGGATGGGGTCCGGCCGCGCGTGCTGGGCTCGGTGGAGGAGATTCAGAAGGCGGCGCGCGCGCGGGAGGTCACGATGAAACAGCCCGGCGTCGTTGTGAACATGCCGATCCTCGTCTGGCCTGGAGGACAACGATAGCCACATTTCGGATCTCGAATTGTGGATTGCGAATTCACTTGCCAAAGTGGAATTGTTGACTTCGTGACACGAAGTCGACCCGGGAAGGACTTGTTGGCGCCAACACTTGGTGCGCGCTGCCGCACCACCCGAAATCGATGGTCGGGACGGTCGATGACCCGATAGCGCGGATATTCTGCGCGCTCCGCCGCACGGTTTAGGACCTAACGATTCAAGGGGCTCTGCTCGAGACGCAGTTCATGGATCGGATAGTGCTTAACGTTCTGCGTAGCGAGGGCGAGACGATGCCGAAGGCACGTCGCCGCAATCGTGGCATCGACAAAGTCCAGGGTAACGCCGCGGCGCCCGTAACTGCGGATGAGTTCGCCCGCGTGCCATGCGGTGCGACGGTCCACGTCGATCACCCGCAATGCCTGCAAGAACTCGCGCGTCGATGGGTCCTCCTTCGGGCGCATCCCAGCGACGACTTCCGTGACCGAGAGGGCCGAGCAACGCGGTACGTCGTGTTTGCTCAACTCATGCACCCACGCGCGGACGGCCTTCCGACCGCGCAGGTACCAGATGATGACATCGGTGTCCAACAATACCCTATCCACGGCGGACGCGTGTGCGCAGCCGGCGGTCCGCGGTCGCACGCAGGCTCTGGCGGTAGCGATCCATATCGGCGTCGGTCATCAGGTCAGGATGCTCGGCATCTGTCCAGGATCCAAAGGCGCGGACCGCAGCCCGCTGGAACCGGGCCCGCGCCAACTTCTCTCGGGCTGCCTCCGCGAGGAACGCACTGCGTCGGCGTCCCCCCGCCACGCGGTCAATCGCGTCTATCAGATCATCAGGCAACATGACATTAGTGCGCGACATGCGCATGTCAGGACCACCTCTTTTACACACTATCATACACACGCCGGCTGCAACGTGCAATGAGCACCAAGGCCTGGGATCTGTTGGGGACGAGGTCTTTATCAGCAGGGCTCGGCGCCGTCCTGGAGATTCAACCCTGCCAGGTCCACCCAAACATGAGACCGTGCATCGACGAAGGAGTGCGTTGCGGACCATTGAAGCAGTGTCCACTGTTCGGGCCGGATCCCGCCCTCCAGACCTGTGCGGCCAAGTAGTTTGTGCATCGGAGGTGCTGTGCGACTCAGTGGATGTGCGTTGGGGAGGGAGCCATGAGTGACCCTGAGCTGCTTGTCAGATACAACTATGACGAGTTCATCCCTGAGAAATTCGGACCCTGGCTCAACTTCAAGGCGAGCCCCTTGCTAGGCGCGCCGGCGCCGGATTTTCCTCTGTGGGACCTCGACGGCCGCGAGACCCGCCTAAGCGCTACTTGGTTACGCTACGCATATTTGATCGTGGAGTTCGGGAGCTTCACCTGACCATTCTGCGGGATGGCGGCGCCATCCAATCTTCGAGCCGCTGGAAGTCCGGCATCTCAGCGCGGCAGGGCGGGCACAGGCCTGCCCAAAAGTTCAGCACCACTGGGAGGTGTGTCTTCTTCCATAAGCTAGAGAGTTCGATCTTCTCCCCTCCAGCCTTGACCTGTCCCTGGTACATCGCGATTTCAATGTCCTGCGCGATGGGCAACGACGGAGCCGGACCAGTAGGCGACGGGGACGGAAGGTCGGCCGAGCGTCGACGGAACGCGGCAAAGCCCACGACCATCGCGAGCGCGACGACTACAGTCACACCGATGATTGGCGCAGTCCGGCGCATGAACTCTCCTCCCGTGCCCCAGCGACGACCCACTAGATCAACAGAAGCAGTCTGGGAAATATTTCGCAGTAGTCTAGCGTACACTACGAGGTGGGAGGTGGGAGCAATGCCGAAATCGATCGTCGTATACTCACAGCCTGGTTGACTGTTCTGTGGCAAGGTGAAGGAGTTCCTTCACCAGAGGGGCGTCCCGTTCGTCGAAAAGGACGTGAGTACGGATGAAGCGGCATTCAACGAGCTGGTTGAGAAGGGATTTGCCGCCACACCGGTGACAGTGATCGATGGCGAGGCCGTGGTTGGATTCAACCGGGCAAGGCTGGAGGAACTGCTGAAATCCTAGCAAGGAGTACACAGTAGAGTTGACTTAGAAAGACGTCGCGGAGACTCTGAACACGGCGAAGACCTCGCCGTCGTGGGGCCTTCAAGCAATCGGCCCAGTCACGGAAAGTCATGTAGGTTGCGTTAGGGAGTGTTGAGGGAATAGCCACGTGGCGGGGAGCGTTCACGAGAACTGGCAGGACGGGCAGTATGAGGGCGGGGGGAGAGTGAGCGTATGCGTCCAGATATTGTCCCGGGGGGTCGGTTCCCCGATTATGAACTGACTGATCACACGAAAACACGGCGACGCCTCAGCGAACTCCAAGGGATCGATCCGATGATCCTCGTGCTCTCGCGTGGACACTACTGTCCGAAGGACCACCAGCAACACCTTGAGCTGGCCGCCTTCTATCCGAAGATCGCCGTCGCGTACACGAAGATCGTGACCATCACCACGGACAATATCCTCGAGTTAAATGAGTTCAGAGATGCAGTTGGGGCTCAGTGGACATTCCTCTCGGACGTGGGACGGACGGTCCAGAAGGATCTCGAGATCCAAGAATATACTGATCCGCATCACAATCCCATGATCCCCTACACCTTCGTGCTGGAACCCGGGCTCGTGATCCATAAGATCTACAACGGGTACTGGTTCTGGGGCCGTCCTTCGCCCGAGGAACTCCGTCAAGACCTCCGGGCAGTAAGCCGCAAGATTCGACCCGATTGGGATCTCGCCGCGCCTGGGCTCCGCGAAGACTGGGAAGGGCCACGACGGTTGCACTACCCATACAAGGGGCGACAAGTGGCGGCAGAACCTTCCAAGAGCAATTAGGAGCCTGAGAGTCCGACGGTGCCGGTCGCGCTGCTGCGCCCAGTGGAAAGCTCACGCTGAAACGCGCCCGTGGTGGTGAATTTGCCGCTCCGAGTCTGGCTAGGCGGTACACGGTGACATTCCCATGCACATGTTTCGGTATCTTTGGCTTGCTACGACGGTGGTGATTCTGGTCCTGGGGGGAGCAGTGCTGGTGACGCGCGGTGGCCGGATCCAGCCGCTGGACCAACTACCGGGCGGGATCAGCGGTCCTACCGTAGAGGGGATTACCGACACCGCGGCGCGCATCGTGCTGCGAACGGGAGAACCTGCGTTCTGCCAAGTGAGCTACGGGCCGACCAGTCACTATGGGCAGATGCGGCGCATGGACATGTCCGGCCCGATGACCGACCACCGGATTGTGCTCCCGGGTCTTCACCCGGGAACCGAGTATCATTTCAAGCTCTCGGCAATCAATGGGGATGCCCGCGTCTATCAGTCTGCCGACCTGACCTTCACGACCTTGCAGTCGACTTCTAGTCCACCGGTGGGGACCAACGTGGCAAGCGTGAAAGTCGGAGCCCGCGTGATCGGCGTGAGCAGTAATTATGGCGGTGGGGGGAACGACGGAACCTTTGGGGCCACCCACGCCATCGACGGCGACCCGAATACCGAGTGGTCATCGGACAGGGACGGAAACAACGCTTGGATCGAAATTGAGCTGGCGAAGACATTCCGTATCACTGCCATTGGCTTCTGGACGCGCACAATGGGGACCAGTGCGCAGATCCAGGAATTTGAAGTGATCGCAGACGGGACGACCCGGCTGGGTCCCTTCATCTTGTCCGACGCGTCGGGGATTCGCTACTTTCCTGTCGATGTCATGGCGCGGCGGCTACGGTTCAACGTAGTGAGATCCAGTGGGGGCAACACCGGCGCGGTAGAAATCCAGGCGATCGCGAACCCGTGATGCCCACGCCCTCAGTTGATTCGTTTCCATCTGTGACGGACGATCGAGATGAAGGATTCCCGGGGAGGGACCCCAGGTTGCACGTGTCTGGCGCAACGACGGTCAAGGGAATGTACGGCGGCGAAAACGAATTTTGAGTAAGAAGCACATCTGAATGACCTGAATGGGGGAAGGTCGGTGGCGCGAGAGTACGGTCCGAAGGTTGGCGAGGCAATCCCGCCGTTCCGCGCGCTAGATCAGCTTGGGCGCTCGCAGACGCTTGAGACGGTTGCTGGCCCGGCCGGGGCGGTGATCGCCTTCGTCCGTAGCGCGGACTGGTGACCCTACTGCAAAGGCCAGCTCGTGGAGCTGGCCAGGTTCGGAGACCAGCTGCGAACGCGCGGGTATGGGATTTGTAGCATCAGCTACGATCCCGTGGACGTGTTGCGCGAGTTTGCTGATCGCCGCGGGATTACCTATCCCTTGTTGTCAGATCCGGACTCCGCTATCATCCGGGCCTTCGGACTCTTCAACGAGGAGGTTGAGCCAGGAACCCGCGACTTTGGCGTTCCCCGCCCCGCCATCTTCTTTGTGGACCGCGCCGGCACGGTGGTCCGCAAGTACATGGAGGAGCGATACTATCACCGACGGGCGCTGGCCACGATCCTTGCTGAGGATGGCGAACCGGGGGATCTCCAGACCGTCTGGCAGGTCGAGGGTGAGCAAGTTACCATCCGGGCGTTGACCCTTCAGCGGGAGGTCTATCCGGGGAACCGGTTCGCGCTGTTAGTCGATGTCGAACCCAGACCGGGTGTGCATGTCTACGGACCGGGCGCCGGCGCAGAATACCGTTCGCTCGCACTACGGGTGCATTCACAACCGTACCTGGCCGTGGACGAGCCAGTCTACCCGGCACCGGACGGGCTTTGGACGTCGCCGCTTGACGAGCGGGTTCCAGTCTACACCCGACGCGTGAGCGTCCGCGTGGAGGTAGTGCTCGGCACCCGTCAGGAGTTGAAGCCAGTCTATGATGCAGGAGGCACGCTTGCAGTGGCAGGCATTCTATCATTTCAGGCGTGTAGCGAAACCGTATGCTGGCCCCCACACGACGTGCCGGTAACTTGGGCACTCACATTGCATCCGCCTGATCTGGAGCGGCCTCCTGAACCTCTTCGACGGGAAAGCTTGATGCAGCGCAACGGCTGAGCATCGGTGCCCGTCGTTATCTCCAGCGCGATGGCGGGTAGCTTTCTTTAGGGCCATCGCGAACGAGAAGATTGTACGAGAGGATTGACGAAGGACAGAACCGAGACGCCTGACCTGAGATCATTTCCTGCTTGGACTCGGTGGGTCCTACTTGTGGTTCAGATTGCCGCCGCACCTCCAACACCGGCAGGAGGCTAGTCGGGTCGGAGGGCTGGACGGCGGGGATGATCCGGTCGTAACTATCAATCTGGTATTTCCTCCGTTGCATCCCGACGCTCTGAAATGTCCTGGCGATACGGCTATTCCAGGGCCAGCGGCTCTCCGTTCAAAGACACGCTCATCTTGACGGGGACCGGATTGATCAGCGCCTGGAGTGTAAAATATGTCTGCTCGCCCATCTTCACCAGATGCCGGATCTTCTCCGGTGGCTCTTCGGAGGCAATCTCAAGATGTGTCTCGAGGCCGAACGCCCCGCCCCTCAAGGTCCCCTGTAGGGCCGACCCCTTCATGAAAAAGCGCGTAATCTGTTTGAGCCGCATTGTTCGTACGCTAAGCTTTGTGATTTTCCCGAACCGGGAAAGTTGGGTGAGCAGTCAGAATGCGATAGCGGCGCTGAAATACGCTAGCGGTGGCGGGGCCCTGTCTTCGCCGCCCAGGTAGGCGCCTTCGTCACAAAGGATGGAAAATGTGCTGCCGACAGGTTGTTCGAGCGTCACGACGGCTCGCTTCTTCATCCCTTCGAGGTTCTCGGCCTCGACGGAGACTCGAACTTCGCGGTCATGGACCGGTTGGAGGCTCCCTGGCATCCCCCCCGGACCAGGTTCGGCCGTTCGGGATACAAGCTTTTTCACGATCTCTTCCATAGTGCCTCACCTCCGGCACGCCACCAGATTCAGCGCAGGTTCTTAGTGGCAATGTGCTCTTTCAGCTCACGGGGTAGCTTGATCGATGCCCTCGGTGACTCCTCGCAGACCGCAGTGGGTCAAAGGCGACCGCAAGGCCCATTGCTGTACAATGTCTCCCCCGGCGGAGTTCGCGACCCCTCGGTGGCTTCCTCTCCAACCGCTTTCGTGAGCGAGGCGAAACCGGGGTACCCGTCCCGAGGACCGGTTCGCTACCCCCTATCGAGGCAAATTCCTCATAGCTCCTCGTGCCGTTCAAAACGAACTAGAAGACATCCAGGTCCTCACCGCTAGGCTTTGGCGATTGAGCATGAACATTTTCTGCGCGCGACAACCCACAGTTCCCGCAGAGCTCTTTCTAAGCTAGAAAGTACCGGACGCGGCCTCGCCGATGGGGTCCGGTGTTCGCCCATTGATACTCTTCTCGATCAACACGATGAACAGGTTCTGTTCTGCAGCACCAAGGGTTATTGGGGTACCAGCATGGGGACCCGTGGTGAACTGTGTCGCTCCAAATTCCATCTCTCCTGTCCCGCTCTTTTGACCCGGTCCCAAGGCAGAGAAGATGATGCTTTGGTTGTTGATAAGCGCGCCCAGAAACGCCTTATCAGTAGTGTCGAGTCGCACGAACCAGAGGCCGTAGAATTGCCCTGAACCAAAGGGTTGAGGCGGCAGTTTCTCTACATGGATTCTGCCCACCATCACGGGTCCGTCGAACCGGAGATCGACTTCCCCAATCGCTTTGGGCGCGCCGCCTAGGCCAAATAGGTTCACGTGGGTTTCTGCTGCGCGCGTTGGCGTGAAGACCGCCGCCACAATCATGGCTGCGACCAGAGCGGTCGTGAATGCACCCACCTTGCCTTTCGCGTTCTGCCTGATCCTCTTGGTATCCATGTTTTCCCCCTCCTGCCGGTGGAAAGAGCTTTTGTGCGTTCTTCTTTAGACTCGTGTCTAGATGCCCTCAACCAACTTCGCGGACAGTGTAGTTGATGAGTGTTAAGGTGTAGTGATGTTTCCATAAAGATTTGATGCCAGAGTTCGGCGCCAAGGCTTCAGTCATCCCGCCACCGTCAGGTGGACGAGCCGACGCGGTCCCCCGAATTCTCCGTCGATTTCGTGTCATCGACGAGATTCGGAATGGGTGCCGTCCACCTTTACCGGATCTTTACGTGCCGTTTGTGACCTTCATCGACCCCATCTAATCTGGGGTTGACCAAACCGCGGGTTCTCTCAACGGCGCACCATCCGACCTAGCGCGCGGCGGAGTCGCTCACGGCATGCGCTCCCACCGCACGTGATAGTCGGGAACAGCGGCCCGGATTAGACTGTCCACCGGGCAGTACCGGCCCACAAGATCCGCCAGCCGCTGCAGTCGGTCGCTGGACTCATCGGTCTTGATGCGAATCAGTAGCCGCACCGTCGTGTAGTGGACCGGCACGGGCGCCAGCCCCAAGCGGCCGCGAGTATCCAGTACCCCTTCCGCTAAGGTTTCCAAGTCGTCGTACTTGAACCTGATTTTGGCGGCCATCCTGGCCGCCGAGACGTTGATTCAGGCGCACAGCGCCACCAGCAAGTACTCCAGCGGGGATGGTCCACGATCCTGACCGCCACGTGCGGGCGGTTCATCAGAGACGAGCATAGGGAACTGACGCACGGCGATTTCGGCGGCACTGTGTGAGAGCATGCGACCATGGGCGTGATTCGTCACCACGTACTGCCCAGCGCCTTGATCATCTGTCATCGTCGATGTCACCTCACCGATCAGAATCTCTAGACCATTCGGCCTGCACTCATGTCGGGAAGTCGGCGTAACCTCTGCCGCGCCGGTACACCTGCTCCAAGGTCAAACCGTACGGGCTAGTGGGATCAGTGACCTGCCGCCGGCAGAGCGATTCTTTGCGCAGCCGTTGGCCGAGAGAAACCTGAGGGAAGATTGCCGATGATCGTGCACCGGAATCGCCTTCGCGGTTTGGCGCAAGCGAACGAAACTAGCGATCCCGCCGTAGAGAGAGAAGAAGACGAGGCCCTTGGCCGAACCGGAGCTGGCGTGTGGTCGCGTCCTATAGGGTGGAAACCAATGCGAGGGCTTGTGCTCGGGATACTGGCAACAACTCTTGTGGTCGTCGTCGCTGCCGGATCGGCCGCTGGGTTTCAGGCCTCGCCGGCTCCAACGACACCGCGAATGGCGAGGACGATGCCCGAGATCGAAACCGCCATCGTGACGGCACTCCAGGCCGCCAACTTGACCGACCGCCTGATTTGGATCGCCGCAGACACGAACGGCCACATGACGATTGCGTGGCTCGTCCTGACCTATCCGCCTGATCTCGTCGATCCTGTCCCCCTTCTCCAGGAGCGGGCCTGGGAGCTCGTGCGGACCACGTTTGCGGCCGTGCCCCTTCTCGACGAGATTCACTTGACCGGTCTCCCCCGTGGCCCGAGCCCCTTTGGGGCCAACCGCCATCTCGTCACGTTTTCCGCGGCGGTCTCGCACGCAGAGTTCCTCGCCGCGGAGCGGACTTCGAGCGGGGTCCCGTTCAGTCGCTTCCCGCGAGTCTGGTACCATCCTAGGCTCCTCCAACCCGAGAGGACCCGCGGGGAGGATAGCCCACCGCAGCCTGTCCTTCCCACCGGCCATATCGCGCCGGAGCGGTCAGGTGCGTTTGCAGGCAGTCGCGAGGCGCGGACTCGGGAGTTGAGTCATCAGATCGCAGGGTTGGCGTATGGCATGATCGTCGACGGCAAATTCTACCATGGAGACCCTTCCCAACGGGCGGTGGCTCTCACCTTTGACGATGGCCCGTTCCCGATCTACACGTCCTTGTTGTTGGACACGTTGGATCGCTCCCACCTGAAGGCCACGCTATTCCTCGTTGGGGAGGACACCGAGCACTACCCCTATTTCGCCCAAGCGATCGTCCGTGCAGGCCACGAGATCGCCAACCATTCCAACCACCACCCCAACCTCACGCGCCTTTCCGTGCAAGAGGTGGAGGACGAACTCCGCAGCGCGCAGGAGGTCATCACGTCGGTGACCGGTCAAGCTCCGCGCTACTTCCGTCCCCCCGGGGGGGACTACGATGACACCGTGCTGCGGATCGCCCGAAGCCTTGGGCTGGTCACGGTCTTTTGGACGGACAATTCTGGAGACTACCTGAACCGAGGGCCGCGCGCGCTCGAGGCGAAGACGTTGGTCAACGTCACCAATGGCGGGATCATCCTGTTCCACCAAGGCGTGGGGGAGACCATCCGCATCCTACCCCAGATCGCTGAGGCCCTGCGGCAGCGTGGCCTGACGCTTACCACGGTCAGTGGGCTGTTGGTCACGCGGAGAACCCCGCGGGCGAGGTGATCGAGGCGCTCATTCCCCGCGTCGGGGCTTGTGGGCGAGCTTCGAGCCCTCATTGCAGAGCCTGCCCTCATCAGCCTGAAGTGCCTCGACACGCGTGCGCCTCAACGCGGATGCCATCACCCCTCTTGTGGGGTAGCTAGGCAGGTCGATTGACTTCCTCCAACATGTTCACAACGCTTGCAACACGGAGGCGCCAGATCTCTTTACTCGATCTTTACCCTCACCATGTAATTTCTTCATTGGTCTTCGGTAGTCTGCGTATGACTGCGCCATTGATCGCAGAGGTGAGGAGACTCGCGATGGTGCGCACGCACACGGGAGTGTGGCAGGATGCGTCCGCGCCGACCCCAACGACCTCTGGAACGACCATGAAGGTACGGGGTCCAGGTGATGGCCATCCTGTGTAGAGAAGTCTTGGGTGGGGTTCTTGCAGGGGTAGTGTACGCACAAGCAGAGTTCGGGCATGTCAGATAGAGAACCTCTCGGAGCGCAAGCAGCCAATGGCTGAGACTGTTCTCGTCGTCGAAGATGACCCTAAGATCGTGAAACTCCTCCGCCTCTACCTTGAACGGGAGGGATACGGGGTCCTTACCGCGCATGACGGCCAGTCGGCCCTCACCGCTTTTGAGCGCACGCACCCCAACCTCATCATTCTTGATCTCATGCTCCCTGGTCTTGACGGGATCGAGGTATGCCGGCGGCTCCGCGCAAGCTCCGACGTCTCCATCCTCATGCTGACAGCCAAGGTGGACGAGGTCGACAAGGTATTGGGGCTGTCCCTGGGTGCCGACGACTATGTCACCAAACCGTTCAGTCCGCGCGAAGTCGTGGCGCGCGTCAGGGCCATCCTGCGTCGCGCCGGGGGCGAGAGGCCGTCACCGACCCCAATCCTCCGCCATCGGGACCTGGAGATGGACGTGGCTCGTCATCGCGTTGCGCTGTCGGGAGAGGAAGTGCACCTCACCTCCACGGAATTCAAGCTCCTGCGCGTCCTCCTGGAGGCGCCTGGACGGGTGTTCTCACGCGACCAGCTGTTAGCGCACATCCATGTCCACCATGAGGCAGCGGTGGTGGATCGCACCATCGACGTGCACGTCGGCAAGCTCCGGGAGAAACTCGGCGACGACCCCGGACATCCGCGGTTCGTCGGGACCGTGCGCGGTATCGGTTACAAGCTCCTCTGAGGCATTCAATGCGCCGCAGCCTGTTGTGGAAACTCCTCAGCATCAACCTCTTGGTCGTAGGCATCGCCGTCACGCTGGCGGCGCTGACCATTGGGCAGCTCGCCGACGCCATCTTCACCAACCTGATGCAGGAGTTCCACATTCAGGTCGACGTGATGCACCGATTGTTCGTGGTAGCGATGGCGCGGTCGCTCGTGCTCGCGAGTCTTGTCGCTGGCGCGGTCGGCTTGCTCCTGAGCCTCGTGCTCTTCCGGATGCTCGTGCGGCCCGTCCGAGGCATGATGACGCTGGCCGAACGCATCGCCGCGGGCGACTACGCCGCCCGGGCGCGTGTGACGTCCGCAGATGAAATTGGGCGACTCGCGGACTCGTTGAATCAGATGGCGGGTGCGCTGCAAACGATGGAACGGTTGCGCAAGGACCTCGTCGCGAATGTCGCCCACGAACTCCGCACCCCCCTCTCCAACCTGCGAGGCTACCTCGAGGCCATCCATGACGGCGTCACGCCGGCGTCCGCGGAGATGATCGGTGCCCTCCACGAGGAGACCATGCGCCTCGTCCGCTTGGTGGATGCGCTCCACGAGCTCTCACTGTTTGACGCACGCGCCCCACGCCTCAGGCGGGACGCGGTCGATCTGGATGCGCTGATTCGTCGATTGGTCAGCTTGCGGCAAGTCGATTTCATAGGGAAGGACATTGTCGTCCGCAGTGATGTGCCGGCAAATTGTGCCGCAGAGGCTGACTCCGACTTACTCTCGCAGGCGCTCCACAACCTCCTCGATAACGCACTCAAGTACACGCCTCAAGGCGGGAAAGTGTCCGTTCGCGTCTTCCCAGACGGCGGCGACGTGCGGGTCGCAGTGTCCAACACGGGGGACGGCATTGCGCCCGAGGATCTGCCGTTTATCTTCGAGCGGTTCTACCGTGGCGAGAAGTCTCGCACACGAGAGTCGGGAGGTGCCGGCATCGGGCTGTCCATCGTGCAGGAGGTTGCCCGGATCCACGGCGGACAAGTGGGCGCCACCAGCGACAAGGGGTGGACGACTGTCTGGCTCACCTTGCCCCAGGTCTCTCATTAACAATTTCGTTACCCGAGTCTTATTGGCGTATTATGGAGTCTGGCTACGTTGGATCGGGGCGGGCGTGGTGATCAAGTCCTACCGGCCTGCCCGACCGGTGGAGGCGGCGTAATGCGGAGACGAGGCTGGTGGGTCATTGCGGGCCTCGCAATCCTGGGCGCACCCTTCGTCTGGTATGTCGGCGCGCCGCTGTTCATCAACAGAGTTGTTGACGAGCCCTTCCCGACAAGTGTGGAGACGGTCAACAAGTTTCCGATGAGCGCGGGAGCCACGGTGCCGGAAGGAATGACCAAGCAGCAGGTCGAGGATGTGATGAGGGAGGCTTCCAAGGCCAATGCTTCTCCCGCTGAGCCTCTGCAGGTCTCGCCAAGCAGGGCCACGGTAGTGGCGCGCGGGACATTTTCGGGACGGGATGAATTTCACAGAGGAGAAGGCGCCGCGACCGTCTACCGTCTCGGTCAGGAACAGGTGCTCCGCCTTGATCCGTTCATGGTGACGAACGGGCCCGATCTCCACGTGATTCTCACCAAGCACCCCGCGCCCATGACACGCGGGGACGTCCAAGAAGGCTATGTCGAGATCGCCAAGCTGAAGGGCAATCTGGGGAGCCAGAACTACCCCCTAGAGCAGCGCGTGCGTCCGGAGCAGTACCGCGCGGTTGTCATCTACTGCGCCCGGTTCCACGTGGTCTTCTCGACCGCGACGCTGCACACCGGGCAGTAGCTGGAGGAGGAACTCTGCTCGTGTCGGCGACCCTCCGCCGCGTGGTGCGCGTACAACGGGGGATACCCCGTAGGAAGGAACCGTGATGACTCGATCGTCGACCGTTCACAACCATCCCCGATTGTCTCTGCTGACGGCCACGGTCATGCTCGGCCTGCTGGCACTCTTGCATTTCGGCTCACCCCAGGCGATTCGCGCACAGTCCCCTGCGCCCGTCGTCTTGGCCAGCGGGCAGTTCGTCGAAATCGATGGATTGCACAAAGGCGAGGGGAAGGCCCTGGTGGTTGTCCTGCCCGACGGCCAGCGCTTCCTTAGGTTCGAAGACTTCAAAGTGACCAACGGTCCCGACTTGTATGTCTACCTGTCCGGCCACACCGCCCCGCGCGACAAGGCCCAGCTCCATCAGGGGGCGGCGTTCGAGATCGGTCTACTCAAGGGCAATATCGGCAACCAGAACTACGCCCTCCCGGCCGACCTTGACCTATCCAAATTCAAGTCGGTGGCGGTCTACTGCAAGCGATTCAGTGTCATCTTCAGCACCGCCGCGCTCGTTTTCCGTCGCTAAGTCAGTGTGGCCTCAACCGAAGGCGGGTTCAGTCCATCACCCCGAGAGGCCCGGCCACGAGTTAGACTGTGCGCTTTCAGGCGAGGACGGGATAACCCCGCGTCACTGCGTCGCTCGCGAGTTTCGGACGACCCGCAATGAGGGAATCTCGCCCGACCCAGGGTCTTTACAGTTCCATAACAGAAGGCTTGTCAATGCTTCACCGACTCCAGCTAAGGTGGGATGGTGGGGCAATCCGAAGACCTCTACAGGGAGTAGGATGCGACTCGGACGCCCCGGAGGAGGATGAGGCAATGAGACTAGGCGGAACCTTGCTTGTGGTCGGATTGGTGGTGCTGACCGCTATGGTCCCAGCTCTAGGTGCAGACATGACGGACGCGGCGAGGAAACAGCTTGCGAGTGCGACTACCGAAGCGGGATTGGCAGCAGGTTTCACTACGTCGGCGCAAATCGAACGGACTCTCCACCGGACCATAAACTGCCTCGAGGGCAAGTTGGGCAAGAACTTCCACAAAGAGTCTGGCGATGCCTGTGAAGGGCAGGGCAACGGCATCTTCGCAGACTTGAAGGACGCTGGCATGCCTGGCGCGCATGCCCTCCCATTTGCTGAGATAACCAATCAAGTTGCACTCTGGGGACTGGCCCAGGCCATGGCGAAGGATGTCGGCAGGGCGAAGATTGCTGCGGCAGTCAGCAAGGTCGTCCTTGAGCAGGCGGTGGCAAACTTCAAGTAACCCTTCGTGGTTGAAGCAAGCGGTGGCGTCAGAGGAGGGAGTAAGCCTCCTTCGACGCGCGGGGTCGGTCGATTTACCTATGCCTTCTTGCAGCAGGATCGCAGCCCTCTGAACTGGGAACCTATCACTAGGAGGATTCGTCCCACCTCGAGCAAAAGGGGAGATCGGAGCCTTACAAGGTCGTCGAACCGAAACGGGCAGGGTCGTGGGCGGGAGTGCAACCGCTTAGTACGCGCCGGGGCTTCACCATTTCGTTACAAACAGTTTATCTCAGCTACACCTACCCCAGGTACCGTAAGCCTCAATACTCCTTGTCGCGGAGCACGACACGCTGGAGGGGGGCTTCTGAGCTACCTAGGGGGTCCTGTGGAGGGTAGAGCATGAGGATAATTCTCCGGGGCTTGATCTCCGGGGGGATCGCTGGGATCCTCATGATGGTGATGATGGTCCGCGGTGTCAGCTTCCTCACTGCTGGCCTTCCCGTGGTCGCGCAGGCGCTGTGGGAGCGCGCGACTCGGCTGATGCCTCTGGCACTGTTTAGCTTCCTCATCGTCCGCTTCAAGTTTGCCGCCAAGCCGCTGGCGTTCTATGGGATGATTGGGAGCCTCATCGTCGCGGCAGCCGTGCTGGGTGTTGTGCTAGCCCGCTGGGAGTGGACGCGATCTAGGCCTCGACGGACCCTCGTCGCGGCTTTCGTCCTTTCCGTCGCTCCACTCGTGGCCCTAGCCGTGGGGCCGGCGAGCAGCCTCTTGCAGGCGCGGTTCGATGCGGAGGGCACCGTGCTCTCCTCCGCTGCCGCGGCCTGGCAGGTGGTCGGCGCTGTGGCCGCATACGCGGCCGTTTTCGCGATCGTCTACACCCTGCTGGCGCGCCCGAGACGGTCCTCGCTGCCTGGGCGGTCTGTGACGGTTCGGACCAGGGGAGGGGTCACCCGCCGGGAGGTGCTGCACCGCGGGATCCTGCTCATCGTCGCGATGGCGGGCGGGTGGACAGTGATGCGCTGGATCGCGGCCCTCGGGCGCGGGACGATCGCATTCGCGCAGACGCTGTTCGATCGCGTGAAGGGCCTTCCCCCTGAGATCACGCCCACAGACACGTTCTATGTGGTGAGCAAGAACCCGCCGGGATTTGACCCGGTCGTCAATGTCGGGCGGTGGAAACTTGAGGTGAGTGGGCTGGTCAGCAAGCCTGCGGTCCTCACTTACGACCAAATCGCCGCGATGCCCTCAGTGAGCCGACCCCACACCCTAGAATGCATCAGCAATGATGTCGGCGGCGATTTGATCAGCACGGCGAATTGGCGTGGGGTTCGCCTGCGTGACGTGCTGGCCCGCGCCGGGGAGGCTGGGGCGAAAGCGATTCAGATCGCGTTCCGGTGCGCTGATGGCTACACGGAGTCGATCCCCATTGCGGAGGCGTTGAACCCTGACACGCTCCTGGTCTATGAGATCAACGGGCGCCCCCTTCCGCCCAAGCATGGGTTTCCACTCCGACTGCTCGTCCCGGGGCATTTTGGAATGAAAAACCCGAAGTGGATCACCAAGATCGAGGCGATCGATTACAACCTGCAAGGGTACTGGGAACAATCCGGCTGGAGCCAGGCCGCGATTGTGAAGACCATGTCCAAGTTCACGACCCCGACCGGGCACATGACCTCCAAGGTCGGGGAGGATGTGGGCGTCGGCGGGGTCGCGTATGCTGGCGACCGCGCGATTGCCTCGGTAGAAGTCTCGACCGACGACGGAACGACGTGGCAACCGGCCCAGGTGAAGCCGTCCCTAGGCAAGTACACCTGGGTGCTCTGGGCAGCGGTCTGGAAGCCGACCGGACCCGGGGAGTACTCGGTGCGGGTCCGCGCGACCGATGGGAAGAGCGTGCTGCAGGAGCGCACCGAGGTCGGCACGCTGCCTGACGGGGCCAGCGGCTATCACCTGATTCGAGTGCGGGTGGCCAAAGCGTAGGGAGTGTCTAGTTGGGGGGTGGGACGGCAGCAGGATCGGGAGGGACTCAGACTACACCAAAATGAGGAGGAGATCATGAAACTGACGGGACTTATCGCAGTAGTGGCGCTCGTCGCGCTTGTCTCAACGATCACCATGGGCGCGGACATGACTGGCTCGGCCAAGAAGCAACTCCAGACCGCGCAGACCCATGCGGGGTTTGCCGCGGGGTACGACACGATCGCGGAGGTTGAACTACACCTCCACCACGTCGCGAACTGCCTCGAGGGACCCAGCGGCAAGAACTTCCACGCCGCATCGAAGAACGTCTGTGAGGGCAGCGGCATCTTCCAGGACTTGAAGGACTCCAGCATGCCGGGCGCGCACGCGCTCCCCTACGCGGAGATCGCGGATCAAGTCGCGTTGTGGGGTATCCAGCAGACCATGGCGAAGGACATTGGTCGCGCCAAGGCGGCCGCGACGGCCGCGAAGTCCATCCTTCAGCAGGCCCAGGATAACTTCAAATAACCTCGCGTCAACCATTCAACGCAGCGACAGAGGGAGGGCGATGCCCTCCCTCTGTCCATCCCTTCTCCTCTGGAGAGGAAGAGCTTGTTGCTTTTGTGACCGCGGGACGGGAAACAAGCAAGTGGAGATCAGGAACCTCCAGGGCCGGCACCTTTATCCAGGATGGAAAGAAACGCTCGGGGAGTGAGGATAGGTGGCTGGGACCGCCTCAGCCCTGTGAGGTGAGTGTCACCGGACACCAGAAAATGAGCGGCGGCAGCCCGGGCTAGGGCGATCAGATAGTCATCCCCGGGGTCGGGCGTCAGGCTAGGTTGAGGCTCAGGATCGACGACCATGCTGGCTCGGCGCTCAAGCAGGGTCACGTAAGCACCAACCTCGCTCTCAGTCACATACCTCTTGAACTTTGGTCGCAGGAGAGCGGTTCTCAGCTCGTTCAAAAGCTTCGGGGAAACAATGAGTTCGAACCCTCCTCCAATCCAAGATAGGAGGATCTGTGCGGGGGTCCCGGTACGTGCGAGTAGGGCCGCGATCAGCACCCCGGGGTCAAGAACTGCTCGATACACTTACCTTCTCGCGGCGTGGAGTTCCTGATTGGCGAGTTCGAGCGCTTCCTGCTCCGTTAGTTTACTACGGCTCCAGATCCTTTCCAGTGCCCCGAGTCCAAGGTGGCCTCGGAGAGCATCCTCGAATACCTCGTACTCCTTCTTGCCCATACGGGCGGCGAGAACCTTGGTCGCCTTGAGCAGGGTGTCCTCAATGTAGATCGTGGTTTTCTTCCTAGCCATATCCTGATTGTGACAGATTAACGGTTTTCTGTCAATCCTTCGTATCGACTCATCCAAACCTTGATTTGTGTGGTGGATCCGACAAGATGGAGATAGCTACTTCAAATGAAAGGGTCCAGGCGGAGGATTCCGCTTGTCCGCATTGGTAAGCGCAACTGTGCTGCCCAACCCATCAGGATGGTAGTAGCGCCGACCAGTCATGTCCTGGCGGCTGAGCAGGTTCCCGAAGATGTCCCGATCCAGCTGCGCGGTCATCGCTCCGGCCCCATCAGTTTCCCAGATCGGTTTGATCCCGTCGTAGTAGTATCGCGCGACACCGTCCGGTCCGGTGCGCTGGGTCTTCAGCCCCGCGCCATTGTAGCTGTAGGTGGCAGTTCCCCCCGGCCCCGTGGCCTGAATCATCTGGTTGAACGCGTTGTAGCTGAAGCTCTGCCCCGTGGAGATCGCGGTCAGGTTCCCGTTGGCGTCATAGGTGTAGTTGGACGCCCCAGCGGAGTTGAGCCGGTTATTCGCGTCGTAGGTGTAGGTCGTCACGCCGGTGGGGGCGACCTGTTGGGTTCGGTTCCCCACGGCATCGTAGGTCCAGTTCCAGGCACCCCAGGTTCCGGGATAGACTGCTTGGGTGAGGCGGTTCAGGGGGTCGTAGGTAAAGCTCGATGTTCCGGTGCTGTCGGCTTGGGTGAGACGGTTCCCGTTGGGATCGTAGGTGTAGGAGACGTTCTGGATGGGTCCGGCTGGCCCCTGATGGGCGATTGATGACAGCCAGTTGTTGGGCTGGTAGCTGCAGGTCGTGCTCGTCCCATTGGGCTGGCTGAGCAGGGCGCGATTGCCCGCGCCATCATAGGTGAAGGTCCATGACAGCGCGCCCTGGGTGAGCTGAATGAGCCGGCTAGCCGCATCGTAGGTCGCCTGCGTGATGACTGCCCCAGGGTTGGTGAAGCTAACTCGGTTCCCCGCCGCATCATACCCAGCTTGGACGGTCTTGCCGTCCGGGGTAGGTCGTTCGCGTGAGTCGGTCAAGGTTGTCGACGCCAAGGGCCAAGCGAGCGTGTTCAGCTACGATGCCCGGGGACGCCTCACGGCGATCACGGACACCCTCACCCAGGTCACCCGGTATGAGTAATCGACTTCCGCAGCCGCGGCCGCCATCGCTTGCCCGGCCTGGCGAATGTGGAGGTGCGCTTCCAGGTCCAGGCGGACGGACTGCGCGCCAGCTTCCCACCGCCGCAGAAGGGGGGCTGCGACGCCCGCGTCCTGTCTCGTGCGAGGAATATGCGGAGGCACTAGACAATAGAGAATTACATCACGAAGCGAAGGGGAGGTGAATGCAGTGGCAGACAAAGTTCGGCGGGTCGAATACTATCATGTACCCGTACCGGATAAGCCCGGCGAGGGTCTAAAGGTGCTGGCGGCGCTTAAGAATGCCGGGGTCCTTCTTCTCGCGTGTCATGCATTCCCCACCGGTGGAGGGCGTGCGCAGGTCACTCTCGTCCCCGAAGACGCGGGAAAGTTCAAACAAGTAGCGCAGGCGGCAGGCTTCGCCCTGACGGGGCCGAGGCGGGCGTTCCTGATCACGGGCGATGACCGCGTGGGTGCAGCCGCAGAGCACGCAAAAAAGCTCGCCGACGCGAAAATCAACATCACCGCCGTCACCGCGATCGGAGCCGGATCGGGCCGCTATGGCATGATTTGTTGGGTGGCGCCGACCGACTACGAGAAGGCGGCCACCGCGCTCGGCGCATAGGGAACGAGTCCTGAACCACGCGCGCGCTTGAGTACAGATTTTCTACTAGTTGCCGATTTGGCGGTTGCTAGAACGCGCCTGTGAAAGCAGAGGAACTCCATCATTTGAAGCTCGCTACACGAGAGGTGTGTGCTTGGCCCGCTCGTGGCAAGGTCTTCGTAATGGGTTAGGCAGTCGATGGAGCTTGTGCAAGTCGAGGGGAAAGGGACTGGACCACTCGGTGGGAGGCAGAAGCACGCAGGTCCGAGGATCCTTGGGTGCGCAATGCGCCCTAGCTCTGTTCGCTCAGCAGTTGCCTGATCATCCGCTCTGTCTGGTCGTATTCGCCCTCGCCGACGTGTCGGTATCGAATGGTGCCCTTCTTGTCGACTAGGTAGAGCGTTGGCCAGTAGATATTGTTGTAAGCCTTCCAGATCCTGAAGTCGTTGTCCATCACGACGGGATACTTGATCCCCTGCGTCGCGATCACTCGCTGTACATACTGTTGAGAGTGCTCTTGCTGGAACTCTGGCGAGTGCACGCCGACGACCACCAAGCCCTTCCCCCGGTATGTGGCGTCCCACTGCTTGATGTAGGGAAGCGTGTTGAGGCAGTTGCTGCAGCCGCCAGTCCACATCTCGACCGCGATCACCTTGCCCCGAAGATCGGCGATGACGAGCGCCTTCCCGCCAGTGTTGAACCAGGGCCCACCGCCGACAAAGTCAGGCGCATTGCCAGTGCTGGCTGCCGTTCCCGGCTGCGCGACGAGACCGAGTATCGCCACGAGGATTGGGATCAACAAGGACCGCATCGGATCACCTCCGCAGAACTGCCACAGTCCAGAGTAGGAAACTATTGTCACGTCTTGATAAACAATGGCCTTGACTCCTCCCACTCGAGCTCTCTGAACTTTGAGTCCCGGACACTGCCGGATCTTTGGTCTGTTACTGCCGGAGTACGAGTTGATCCGTTAAAGGCGCGTTGCCGACGGATCGCGTCCCGTCGACATCCTCACGGGCGCCACCCTCAAAGTCCACGACGGTCAGGGGCTTGCATCCCGGCCTACGGGCCTCCGCGAACGAACCACACCTAACTGGTCGGAGGTCGCCGCGGTCTCGATTCTCTCGGTTATCTCATCCTTGAATCATCTTCGATAGGCTTCACGGCGGTGCCGAACATATTGGACTTCAACAGTATCCGCGTCGATGATGTAAATGATCCGGTAGTCGCCGGTCCTTAGCTTCCAGTGACCCTCCCAACCACCATGGAGCGGATCACCCGCCTTTGGGTCGTCCAGCAGTTGGTCCAAGGCAATCTCAAGCCTTCGGCGGACCCCAGGAGTCATTTTCCGAATATCACGTAAGGCCCGCCGGGTAAACCGAATCGCAGCCATTAACGGCGTTTGCGGGCTTCCCGCAGAGGAGGACGGCCGAACACGTCCTCATACGTATACACGCGCCCCGCCTTGACGTCGGCTTGCGCCTCACGCAAGGCCCTTAGGGCCCCAGGATCCGCCATCTCCTCGAGTGTGGCCATCAGGCTATTGTACTCGTCGGTGCCCAGGAGGATGGCGACCGGAGTCCCTGCACGGGTGATGACGACTTGCCGGCCTTCTTCGGCCGCACGGATAAGCTTTGTGAGCTGCTGATGGGCTTCCTTGACTCCGACCATCTTTGCCATGGACCACCCCTAGGTAGTATATACTTTTGTATATACCACAGTATACACTTCGTTCGCCTGCGTGCCAAGAGACGAGTAGCCCGTCACGCCTGAGTCAATAGTCATGGTGATCGGATATGACACTACCGATTCAACTGCTGCAGCGCACTAAGTGTCCGAGTTGAAAATACGTTTGAGTAACTCTAGTGGGCATGTGTGGTGGACGAAGCCCTCGGAGGTGCCCGCTCTCGATCAACATCCCGTTTCCGGCCCGGATCACCGACAAGACGCTGGAAGCGGAACTCGCGCGAATCGCCAAGCAGCCCGCCTCTTACTCTCTCGATGAGTGGATCTTTTAGAAGACCGACGATAGCTACTTCCAGGGAAAGGGCTCGAGGCGAAGGTTTCCACTTGCTGGCGGCGACATCCACACGCCTTGGCAGGTTCCCAGCGTGTCACGCATCACTTTCTCTCTTGACGCGAGGCCTCATAGGTGCTTGGCCCGGTTTGAATGAGCCGCTCTGACCCTCCCCACCCGCCCGACCGTCTGCGTCTCCCCACTCCAGAACAATCTCCTCCGACCCCAGTGGTCTTCCCCCCCCCGAGGTGGATTACCGAGTCTGTCCCCAGGTGTCCCAATATACGCGTTCGCGGCCCGGGACGCGCTTTGCGGGCTTGAAGTCCGCGCCCGTGAAGTACGCGACGGGTAACAAGGCGGCCTGCGTGAAGTCCTCAGGAATGCCGAGCAGTGCAGCCACTTCCTTTTCGTACAGAATATGGGTGGTTGTCCACGCTGAACCCAAGCCACGGGCGCGCAAGGCCAGCATCAACGACCACGTCGCAGGCAGGATCGACCCATACCGCGTGGCTTGGCGAAAGGGACCCGCCTGCTCCACGCGCCCTTGAGTACAGGGGATGATATGGGATTGGGACCTCGTGTAGATGCTCAGCCAGATAGTTGGCTGAAAGAGCAAATCGTGATGCATCATCCTCACGGTGCGGCCCGACAATTTCATCGTATGCCTTCCTGTAGATTTCGGCTAGGGCAGCACGTTTAGCAGGACTGGTTACCACGACGAAGTGATACCGTCCGGCGTTCCCGCCATTTGGGGCTTGGATAGCGACGTTGATACACTTCTCGATGACCTCGCGCTCCACGGGGCGCCTTAGGTTGAGACGGAGCCGTACAGAACGGGTTGTCGTGAGCACGTGGTCGACTGAGGAGAGATCCATATCCACTCCCAGCGGTTTATCCGCCAATATCCTATCTGAAGAGCAGCACCACCCCGAGCGTGATCAGGATAAACGCAGGAAAGACCGCTTCGCCCAGCTGGCCCCGGAGCAGGAACGCGATACCTATTCCAATCAAGAACAGTCCGACCGTTGAGATCCGTCCCCGCACCCGGATGCGCTTTGTGACCGACGTCGTCGGTTCGTCTGCTTGTGGGGTACTTGAAGGCATATCCCACTGGGCCCAAAGGCCCGTCGAGCGGCGAATGACCAGGAAGAGTCCTAAGATGATCAGCAGCAAGGGCCACCACTGCTCCCAGAGGTTAGGAGGGAGGTAGCCCAGATTGCTGAGCAGCACGGCCACCCCCGCCAGAATGAAGACGATTCCCCACAGCATCGATCCCGAATATCGGTTGACGCTCATGCTACGGCCTCCGGTCTGCCAAGACGCGAAAATGAGATCTGTACCCTGCAAAGAGATTCCGTGACCATCCTTCCGCGTGTGGAAATGGTCTCCTTCTGATCCATCCTTCGCCCCGGGATCTACCCCCTCTCCTGTTCAGGCCAGAGGCTCGAGAGGTCTCACCCCCGCGCCTGCTGGCCTGTCGAGGTAGGAGAGTATTGAGGTAGGAGGTATTGGGGATAGGGGATCGCAAGAGAAGAAGGGGAGCACTCCAGGGTTTGGAGGGAGTGGACGATGCCAACACAGCTTCGGCTCTACACGATCAACAAGGGCAAGATGGACGAGTTCGTGAAGGCCTGGACCGCGGGCGTGTATCCGTTGCGACGCCGGCAGGGCTATGCGATTCCCTTCGCAGCCGTCGTCAAGGAGAGGAATGAATTCGTCTGGATTCTCAGCTATGATGGCCCCCAGGACTGGAAGGCAAAGGAAGCCGCCTACTACGGGTCGGGCGAACGTGCCGCCCTGAATCCAGATCCCGCGCAGTTCATAGCCCAAGCAGAACAGTGGTTCATCTCGTCTGTGCTTCCGACCTCGGGCTGATCCTGGAGGCGGGGTGGGGGAGGGGCAGAGTCGATCGTCGGCCAACTACCCCTCGCGCCGCCCACAGGCGACTACGTGGCGCGGAAGGCTGGAGCGGGCCAGCTATGCCCGAATACACGTTCGAGAGCACCTGGCGAATAGCCGCCCCCATCGAGGCGGCCTGGGAGGCCATCTACCATTCCGAGCGCTGGCCGACCTGGTGGCCGGAAGTGGAACGCGTCGACGACCTGGTCCACGGCGATGACAACGGGGTTGGGAACGTCCGGCGCTACCTGTGGAAGACCCGCCTGCCCTACAAGCTTGCGTTTGACATGCGGACGACCCACGTTGAGCGGCCCGTAGCGCTGGATGGCGTCGCCGTCGGTGAACTCAACGGGATTGGCCGGTGGCGCCTCCACGTGGATGGCCAGGTCACGGTGATCCACTACACGTGGCAGGTGCGTACGACGAAGTGGTGGATGAACCTGCTGGCGCCGCTGGCCCGCCCAGTCTTTGCCTGGAACCACCAGGCGGTGCTCCGCAGCGGCGCGGAAGCACTGGCCCGCCTGCTCGGCGCCCCCCTCCTTGGCGTCGAAGAGCGCTGATCCGTCCCTCTTGCCTGCCAATCACCACAGTGTTAGGTCTGTGGGCTTCGTTGGGGGGGCACATGCTAACCGGACAGGAGGTTGCCCCACGTTCATGAATGCTCTATCCTGGACAAGGTCTCTGGACGCTCCGGCGACATGGCTGACCGGGGACGGGTTCGCGGTCCAAGAGGCCAGTCCAGGGGTGAGCGCCATGGATGCACGTGAGCGCACCGGGGTATTTCGGGTCGGCGCGCCGACATCCAAAGATATCCGCCAGATCTTCGAGCAAGTCTACCAGGCACTGCGCGAGAAGGGGTACAATCCCGTCGAGCAGTTTGTCGGCTACCTGCTCTCGGGGGACCCCACGTACATCACTAGCCATCGGGACGCCCGCACGCTCATTCGCCAAGTAGATCGGTTGTTGTTGCTCGAAGAGCTCGTGCGCTGCTACGTTGAACACAAACTACACGCCTAGGCAGCCGCGGGAAGAGTAGTCTGAGAGCTGTCCGGTCGGCGCGGGGACAACGGAGACGCGATCGTGGAGAAGATTCTCATCACAGGCGGCCGACCGCTGCGCGGATCGGTGAAGGTCTCCGGAGGCAAGAACACCTCTCTCGCCATCATCACTGCAGCCTGCCTCGCTCGAGATGTCTCGGTTCTGGACAACGTCCCGCAATGCGCGGATGTCCTCACCCTCAAAGAGGTCCTCGGAAGCCTGGGAGCGCGCGTGGACTTCCGTCGAAGTCGGATGGAGATTGACGGACGGCCCCTCTACACCCACATCGCCCCCTACGACCTCTGCCGGCGGATGCGTGCCTCCTTCTACACCCTCGGACTCTTGCTGGCCCGCCTGGGGCTCGCGGAAGTCCCGCTGCCAGGGGGCTGCTCGATTGGCTCGCGACCGGTGGATTTCCACCTCCGCGGTCTCGCAGCGCTTGGGGCGGAAGTGACCACCGAGCATGGGTATGTGAAGGCCACGGCTCGTCAGTTGGTGGGCACGAACTTCTACGTGCCCCGCGCGAGTGTGGGCACCACGATCAACCTGATGCTCGCGGCCAGTCTAGCCCGGGGCACGACGGTCCTCGAGAACGCGGCGCGCGAGCCTGAGGTAGTCGACACTGCGGTCTTCCTGAGTTTGATGGGCGCCCACATCAAGGGGGCTGGGACCAACACCATTTCGGTCGAGGGCGTCTCCGAATTGCATGGCGCCTCGTATACGATCATTCCCGATCGACTCGAAGCGGCGACCTATCTCATCGCGGCCGCAGCCACGGGCGGGGATGTGCTCGTTGAAGCGATGATCCCCGAACACATCAGCGCGCTGCTCACGAAGCTCGAAGAGGCCGGGCTGGCTGTCGAGCGCGGCCCCGACGGTGTGCGCGTGCGCAGCCAGGCCCTGCTCCGCGCCGCGGAGACGGACACGGCCCCGTACCCAGGGTTTGCGACCGATTTGCACCCGCCCTTTGCGGCCCTCATGACGTTGGCCCAGGGCCGCTCCACGATCCGGGAGACGGTCTTCGAGTCCCGCTTTGGGTATGTCGACGAGCTGCGCCGGATGGGCGCAGATATCCGGGTGGAACGGGATACCGTCGTGATTAACGGGACCCCGCACTTGACCGGCGCGCCCGTCCAAGCCGTCGACATCAGGGCGGGGGATGCCGTCATGATTGCCGCCCTTGCGGCGGAAGGCACGAGCGAGATCTCTGCCATCGAGAACCTCGACCGGGGACACGAATTCCTCGAAGCGAAGCTCACAAAGCTCGGGGCAGACGTGCGCCGGATTACCGCCGAGGAGCTGCCAGCAGTTCAACAGGTCAGCTAGTCGACTACGCTTAGTCACGTTTTCCTTCGCCGGTTCCGCACGTTTCCGCCAGAAGCAGCCATAGCCGCGCGGGTCGGGTGACCTCTGTTGTTGCCCGTTTTCTCATCCTGCACGCCACTGCCCCTTGGTTATTGTCCTGGTCGCCTCAATGGTCTCTAGGTCGGTCCAATCGTCATCTACTGAGCATAGGACCGATCACTATCGAGCAGATTGGTATTATCCCAGAGATCCTAAGGAGGCCTTCGAGAAGGAACTTGGCGCAATCTCTCAGGAATATCATAGAGTCATGAGATAATTCCCTAAACGTGATCCCAAACAGTGGCTTGGAGATTGGGGTGAGCTGAATGGCCTACATGCTAATCCGCAACGGTACGCTGATTGACGGTACCGGCCGGCAGCCGGTCACGAGCGCCGCGGTCCTGATCGAAGACGATCGCGTTCGCGCGGCCGGGCGCCTGATGGATGTCCCCATTCCTCATGCGGACGTCACCGAGATCGATGCCGGGGGTGGCTTCATCCTCCCTGGATTCATCGATGCCCATGTGCACTTAATGCTCGAAGGCATTGACTTCCAGAAACAAATGGCCACGCCGTTCTCCCTTAACTTCTACAAGGCCACCGCACACATGCGCCGTACCATTGAAGCCGGTATCACTAGCGTGCGCGACGCTGGCGGCGCCGATCTCGGCGTCAAACAGGCCGTGGAGCAGGGACTCGTGCCGGGACCGAGGATGCAGATAAGCATCTCCGTCCTCACGACCACCGGCGGGCACGTCGACTTCTGGATGCCGTCCGGCAATGAGATGTACCTGTTCATGCCGTACCCGGGCAGCCCGAGCGGTCGCTGCGACGGCGGCGAAGAGGTACGCAGGAAGGTGCGCGAGGTACTGCGGGCCGGGGCAGAGGTGATCAAAGTCTGCGCCACCGGCGGCGTGCTCAGCCCGACTGATCATCCGGAATTCACGCAGTTCACGCAGGAAGAACTCGCGGTCATGGTGCAGGAGGGTATGTTCCGGCGAGGTGTGAAGGTGATGGCGCACGCCCAGGGCGCGCCAGGCATCAAGAACGCCGTGCGCGCGGGCATCCACTCAATCGAGCACGGGATCTACCTGGACGATGAAGCGATCAACCTCATGTTGAAGCACGGGACGTTCCTGGTGCCCACCTTGCTCGCGCCCGTCGCGGTCCTAGAAGTCGCAGAGGCGACCGGCAAAGTCCCCGAATGGGCGGTCCGCAAAGCCCGCGAGGTCATCGACATTCATCGGGAAAGCGTCGCCCGAGCCTACCGGGCTGGCGTCCGCATCGCCATGGGCACCGATGCGGGCGTGATGCCGCACGGCACCAATCTGCGCGAGCTGGACCTGATGTGCGGCATTGGCATGACCCCGATGGAATCGATCGTCGCGACGACCAAACTGGCCGCGGAATGCCTGGGCTGGGAGGGCAAGGTAGGCACCATTGAGCCGGGCAAGCTCGCCGACATCGTGCTCGCCCGGAGCGATCCGCTGGCCAACATCCGGTCGCTGGAGAACGTAGAGAACGTCGCGCTGGTGATGAAGGGAGGTCAGATCGTCAAAGACCGTCGGGGGTCACTGGTCGGAGTGCCTGTTCGTTGAAGGAGATCACCAAACTGTAAAGATTAGTGCACTGTGGGAAGTCGTTGGCGACGGCGAGAACAGCCTCTCATTGGAACGAGGAACGCGCGTCTCGTTTCGTAAGGAATCGAGCAGGAAATCCACACTTGATTGCTCTCGGATAGTCTTGCGCGTATGTACTACAGTTCGAAATGAAGAGACGCGGTCCTACCCCAACAGCCCCTGCTGCTCGGTTTCGTGAGTTTCCTCGCCCGGAGCGCTGGTCGGTTCCCACTCATCGCGCGGATGCCTCTATAATACGCATACCGCTTGGCTGCAGTAGAAGGAATCTTTGCCCCCTGGGTAAGGGTGCCTGTCTACGTCACACTAATATTGCATGAGACGTCGACTGCGATGAACTGGCATGAGAACAAGCAGGTAGACAAGGGCCAGGAATCCAACAGCGAAGTGCGATGAGCCGTGATGCGGATGTGATCATTGTCGGCGCCGGCCTTGCCGGGCTCGTGGCCGCGGCTGAACTCGGCGACGCAGGGCGAAGAGTAATCATTCTGGACCAGGAGCCGGAGACGTCCTTAGGCGGACAGGCGTTTTGGTCCTTTGGTGGTTTGTTTTTTGTCAACTCACCCGAGCAACGTCGGCTGCGCATTCGCGATTCACACGCCCTTGCTCTGCAGGACTGGTTCGGCAGCGCAGGGTTTGATCGGGACGAAGACCTGTGGCCTCGCCGGTGGGCGGAGGCGTACGTGGACTTCGCGGCGGGCGAGAAGTATCTCTGGCTGCGCGCGCAGGGACTCCGTATGTTTCCCATCGTCGGGTGGGCGGAACGCGGCGGCTATTTGGCGACCGGGCATGGCAACTCGGTCCCTCGCTTTCACATCACCTGGGGTACGGGCCCTGGGGTGTTGAGACCGTTCGTTCGGCGGGTGCGCGAGGCTCAGAACCGGAATCTGGTGAAATTCCTCTTCCGTCACCGCGCCACCGGGCTGAGCATGACCGGAGGCTTGGTCGATGGCGTCCACGGCGACGTGCTGGAACCGAGCAATGCCGTGCGCGGCGCTCCAAGCTCGCGTGTGGTCGTGGGTGAGTTTACCCTGCGGGGGCAGGCGGTGATCGTCACCTCTGGCGGGATAGGCGCTAATGACGATTTGGTGCGCCGCAACTGGCCCAAGCGCCTGGGTCAACCGCCGCGGCGCATGATTCAGGGTGTCCCCGATCACGTAGATGGGCACATGCTTGAGGTCGTCGAGAAGCGTGGAGGGCACACCATAAATCTCGATCGCATGTGGCATTATCCTGAAGGAATCCAAAACTACGCACCGATCTGGCGCCGCCATGGGATCCGCATTCTCAGCGGACCCTCGCCGTTGTGGCTGGACGCCCGTGGGCGCCGTTTGCCCATCCCCCTCTTCCCCGGTTTTGACAGCCTGGGGGCGCTCCAACATATCACCGCCTCGGGGGATGATTATTCGTGGTTCCTGCTCAACCGGCGCATCATTGAAAAGGAGTTCGCCCTCTCCGGCTCCGAGCAGAACCCGGACCTAACTGGGCGCAGTCTCCGTTTGGTGCTCAAACGCGTACTCCCCGGCGCGCCCGGCCCCGTCGGAGCATTTCAAGAAAGAGGCGCGGATTTTGTCGTGCGTCGGACCTTGCCGGAGCTTGTCCAAGGTATGAACGAATTGGCGAAAGAGAACCTGATCAGCGCAGCAGAACTCGAGCGCGAGATTGTCGCCCGCGACCGGGAGATCGACCATGCTTTCGGCAAGGATGCGCAGATGACAGCAATCCGACGCGCACGCGCCTATCTCGGAGACAGGCTGACTCGAGTCACAAAGCCGCACCGGCTGCTCGACCCCGCCGCCGGCCCCTTGATCGCGGTGCGGCTGTTGATTCTCACTCGGAAGACCCTCGGCGGTTTGGAGACCGACCTCTCCGGCCGGGTTCTCCAAACCAATGGTCAGCCGTTGCCCGGCGTGTATGCCGCGGGCGAAGTGTCTGGATTCGGTGGCGGTGGCATGCACGGCTACCGGTCGTTAGAAGGGACGTTCCTCGGCGGGTGCCTGTTCTCAGGTCGAATCGCAGGTCGGGCTGTGGCTGATGGCGTGCGTTGATCCCGGGTTGCTACCGTACGGTACTGAAACGATCCTTCGCGTCTCCGCGCTTGGGGCCTATCCTTTGAGCCGAATCTCAACCTCCGTTCCCAATCCCGGTCGCTCACTCCGGCCTCGGAAAGCGAGAGGCTTGGTTGCGCTCTACAGCGGAAACGATTCCCCAATCCACCTCCTCCTGCAGAGCCTGCTCTTCTGCGAGCGCCCTTGCTGACGTTTTCGCATACACGGCCCGGGCATCGATTCTCTGGACTGTCGTGAACCAAATGTCTAGTAGCGCGCCGTAGGCCGCCTCTCTCACAGAAGCATCTTCGGTAGGTTCTCGCAGCCTCTCGACCAACAGCTCGGTAGCGTGGGCGTCACGGGAATTTCGAAGTACATACCCCAGACCGACCGCGGCGATGCGTCTCGTTCGAGGATCAGGATCCTCACGCAGAAGGTGTTCAAGGAGTTCCCGATACTTTCGCATGTTCCAGTGGAACGTCAAGACAGAAATCGCAAGATGGCGCAACGTAGAGTCGGGGTGCGCCACGAACCCCACGACCGTCGGTTCAGCATCCAGGAACCGCGCTTCGCCGAACTGGAGCAGCAGGGGGTACACATCTCGCTTCGGCACTCGCCCGACCTGCAGGGCTACAAGGCGCGCGTGCATGTACCTGCGCAGACGGACCCGGTTCACAGCCGCGCCTATCCCCGCTCCGATCAGAATCCCCGCAAGGGCCTGAAACGGTTCCTTCGCGCTCACGAGAATGAGGACCAGCACGATCCCTCCGATCAGGGCGAGCCATGCCCGTCGCCCCGTGCGCGCGTACAGCTGGAAGGCCGGGACCAGAGATTGCGTGACAACAAACGCTACGGTGAATGCCGGTAGCAACACCTATCGCCCTCCGCCACAGTGTGATAGAGACTCGTGTCCGTGCGTAGCCTGTCCCTCCATGACAACGCGAATCGAGGTACCCTGCGCGATTCGCGTGCGGGGCAACCCTGAGTAAAGTTCAACAGGACCATCGCCCTCTCCCATTTGCCGATCCCACCTCTTTCCCCATGGATCCTAGTGTGTTCTGCCTAGGCTCCGAGGGTCGGAGCGATCGCCGGTAGCCCCCTCCACGCCACAGGGAACATCGTGGGCAGGACGAACGGGGCCCATCGCTGGCAGAGGTGAGACCATACGCTATAATCGACTGAGGGCGAGTAGCTCAACGGGAGAGCACCCCGCTTACACCGGGGAGGTCGCAGGTTCGATCCCTGCCTCGCCCACCACGAACCCCCGCATCTATCAAGGCCATACGAAGACCCAGTCCCGCTCTCGCCGCACGATATGCGGCGGACAATCATTTCGCACGCACTCGACCAAGGGGCCGATTCATCGGTGGTGCGAGGACGCCGCGCGAAGAGAGGCGGCGGAATCGCTCCGCGTCCCGTTTGAAGAACGCAAAGGTGTGGAATTCCTTTGAGCGAATGAGGGACACACATTCAAAAGACTGAGACTGGGCTATGGGTCTACAAGATTGATTGAACGGGCTGCTGCGTGGTTGAACCGGCTCTCGGCGTGAGTTGACTCATGCAACAAAGAGATGTGACGGCCACGGTGCCGACTAGAGACCTGGTGCGGTACTACCTTCGCCTGGGGACGCTAGGGTTTGGAGGCCCCGTTGCTCTTGTTGGCCAGATGGAAAAGGATTTGGTCCACGAGTGGAAGTGGGTTACCAGAGAGGAGTTCAGGGAAGGGGTTGCGGTGTGCCAATCCCTACCGGGGCCGTTGGCCATCCAGGTGGGGATCTTCATCTCCTACCTTCGTGGAGGTTTCTGGGGAGCGTGGGCGGGAGGGTGCGCATTCATCCTGCCCAACTTTGTCATTGTTGCCGCGCTGGGGGCGTTGTATGTTCGCTTTGGCGATCTTCCTTTCGTAGGCGCTATCTTCTACGGCGTGAGCCCCGCCGTGATCGCCCTGATCCTATATTCTTGCTATCGCCTGACGAAGCTCGGGATGGAAGACGCCCTACAGTGGGTCATTGCAGGCGGGTGCCTCGCCGTGACCGTCGCCCTCAGGGCTGAAGTGGCACTTCTGTTCGTTGGATCCGGACTGATCGGGATTCTCTACTATGGGGTCGTCTCCCGCCGGAGGTTTGGGCACGTCTTGCCTTTACTCGCCGCTGTCCCTCCTAATGACCAGGCTGTCACAGGCGCCTCGGCCTCGCTCGTGATCAAGTTACTAGGATTCTTCCTGAAGGCGGGCACATTCACATTTGGCAGTGGGCTGGTCATCGTTCCCTTTCTTGAAAAGGGCCTTGTCCAACAGACCGGATGGCTCAACGAGCGCCAGTTCCTCATCGCGGTAGCTATCGGCATGCTAAGCCCTGGGCCGGTGGTCATCACCGCCACGTTCGTGGGCTACCTAGTCGCGGGGTTCTGGGGCTCGCTCTTCTCGACAGTCGGAATCTTCCTTCCCTCTTTTCTCTTGATCTTGATTGTGGCCCCCATCCTGATCCGCCATCGCAAGAATCCGTATGTGCAAGGTTTCGTCAAGGGGGCCTACGCTGCCGCCATCGGCACGATTCTAGGAGCCGCGGTCCTGTTAGGGAAGATTGCTATCGGTGACTGGCTGACTGTCCTTATTGCGTTCCTTAGCATCGGTGCTTTGGCTCGCTGGAATGTGAGTACTTACGTTCTGGTGGCCGCGACAGCGGCCGTTGGGCTGATTGCCTTCCCCCTTCTAACGCCCACATGGATATTCGTCAAGTAGAGGAGCGCTCTAGTGGGGTTAGCTTCCTACTCGCTTCCGGGAGCCTACGGAACACGAGGAAACGCTGTGGGTGTCGGCGGGTTCCAGCGGTGGGAGTATGATGCCAGACGCCACTTCACATGCGCTCGCGGGAGAACTGGGCAGGACTGGTATGAGACAGCGAGAAAGACCCACCTCAGCTTACACTATGGAGGTCGCAAAGTTGATCTCTGGCTCCCCCACCACGATGAGGGTTGAATTTGCATGACACCAGAGAGTCGCATGAGAGGGGCTAGACCTGAAGGCATCGTTCACGATGGACAGCGACGCGCACGGCAAGTCCTGTTTGGCAACGTCAAGAGCGAGGTAGAGGCGGCGTATAGAAAGGAACTGCTGGAGGCTACCCTGTGGCGACGCTTGCTCCATCGGCTGAAAGTTCAACGAGAAATTCGGCGGCGTTTGGAGAAGATCGCGCCCCGGGACGCACTCTATCTGCACCGCAGCGCAGGCCGGACACCTAATGCAAATACCTGCGCTCTCGTGCAGCGGCCGTTCGGCACATCCACCATCGCCCGCCAGTCGAAACTGACCTAGATCAGCGGTTTCCGCCCCAAGTAATGCGCTCTTTCAACTAGAGGCAATTCCAACGGTTTGAAGAGCAGCTGCCGCCCGCTGCCTTGCATGCTGATTGACTCATCGCCATCCCCCACCGATCTTCCTAACCGGCCTTTGTCCCCTGGACACCTGAGTCGGAGTGCTCGAAGGAGATACCGTGCAGCGTCTCGGGCGCGCGGACGATGATGCGGTACGCAGCCATGAAGGTCCTGCCTATCCTGACGACGATACCCCTAACTCCATTCCTCCCGGTCCTCTCATCCGACGACGCCAGATCAGCAAGGCGGTGGGATTCAGCCTGGCGATGTAAATCATTCAGTCTCTTCTTGGCAATGACCTCGTACTCAAGCATGCAACTCTCTCCTCCCGTAGAGCTTCAGCGCTACTTACTGCACATCACATTACAGCTACATCCCGGCGTTGACGATCGCCCCGGTCACAGCTGTCCTGTGACATGGGTCACACTTGGGAAACGGGCCGCCGCGCTAGTCTGAGTACGGCTACAACCGGAGTTGTAGACCACTACCCACGAGCAGGAGGCTTCGTAGGCTCAGCAGACCATGGCTTCCTGATCGTCCTTCGTGACGGCTGACGAGCAGCTGAACGAGGAAATTGCTGATTACAGTTTCCGAATATGGTTGGCCACTTGGATTTGAGCCCGCGGGATCAGCGGGCAGCACGCTGATGCTTGCTCGGACTCTCCCCGATTGTCAACGATCTCAAGTGCCCGACCGCGGAGTACTGGCGGGACACTCTCCGCCACGACCGGACGGAGCTGAGCGAGTGTGAATGCCGGCAGTGCAAAATTGACGACGGAGATGGCAATGAGAAAACGCTGGAATTTCATCAGAGGGACATGGGGTCTCAGCGCATTCGCTAGGCTATCGACATGTTTTGGTGGCGATCCTGCGGCGTAGGATTTACGATATTCGTGGTCCTGGGCGGCCTCCATTCTCTTTCGAAATGAGTTACGGACCATCTTGCCCACGGCTCCGCACTCCAGGACGTGGCTAGAGAGGCAATGGATGGAACGCGTTTGAGCAACATGCGTCCAGCTCAGGGGTGACGAGGTTATGTATGGGAGACAACACACACCGCTTGCACACGTCCTGGTGGACCCGACTCGAGGTTACCGCGTTCTCCATGGTCGTCGCGGCGGTGCTGTTCCTGGGCGTGCGTCCTGATTGGGATCTCGCCGTCACACGGTGGCTCCAACGCGCCGCGCCGCTTGCAGACTTCCCTGCCGCAGTCTTCGTGCTCTTGGGAAACGCTGAAGTCATGATTTCTGCCGTAGTGGTTGCGGGGGGCCTGTGGTACCTGTGGGGTCGGCGCCAGTCGTCGATGGCGTTCTGGTTGGCCCTGGGGCTGACTGGCGCTAGCGTGCTAGCGGTCGGGCTCAAGTACCTGCTGGTCCACCCAGGCCCCCCGCCGTCGCTCCAACGTCATGTGTTCGATGTGGGGGTCGCTCTTCAAACTCCGTATAGCTTCCCCTCCGGCCATACGATGCGCGCGACCGTATTTGCCGCAGTCGCCTTGCGCCGCGCTCCGGTCCTTGTCGTCAGTGTCGTGGTTGCGATGATGGCCGCGCTTGTCTATCTCGGAGATCATTGGACCTCAGATGTGCTCGGGGGCCTGGTCTTGGGCATTGCGTGCGCGGTGTTGGTGAGATCCGTCAACCTCGAGTGAGTGGTTTGGTAGGCTACGCTTGATGAGTGTTGTGGTTCCGCCATCCCCCCACCTTACTGTCTTTGCTTCGCGTCCATTCCACTGGGAGCCATCCCGACTTCGCACGCCCACTCGGACCACGCGTTGAATCGTGCCCCGGCCCAACAACAATAGCGAACGTCTATTCGATATTCGATGCTGCCCGAGCGTTGTCCATGCTCTCAATGCATATACGACAATCTATGAAACTTTGGGATCAGTCTACTTAGTGGAGATTTCAAAGGGAAAGCCTTCCAGCTTACCGAATATTTGTGTGAATTTCGCCGTTTTCGAGGTAGAACGGCGCTGGACCGAGCCGGGAGACGCTAAACGAGGTGAACGGCGTGAGAAAACTCAAACCCCAAGAGACTGAGGTGCTGCTGCAGATCATGCAGACAGCCGATGTCCCCCAGAATCTTGACGCCATGCAATATGTTCTGTTCCAGTTTGACTTTAAGGACTACGAGCAGTTTATCCTGGAATGTCCTCCCGGCAGCATCCGCTTCAACAACTTCCTCCGCGTCGCTGTCTTCTGCGATAACCTCGGGGTGCTCGTGGACGGAGGCGCCATTGACCCCACGATTGTTTTTGAACTCTACCCGATCCCCTGGGTAAAGATGGAGCCCATCGTGCGGGGGATGCGACGTGAGCTGACTTGGCCGGATCTGTTCGACTACTTCGAGAAGCTAGGCAAACAGTACCAGAAGTGGTGGGAGCCGAAAGCCAAGAAGATCAAACTACCTGAGGCGCCGAAGGCAGATGCGGCCTCACGGCTCACAGCACTGCGACCTACGACCCGTCCCACGTTGGTGCAAGCGACGCGAATCGCGCGTCCCGCTGCCGCCATGCCCGCACGGCCGGCGGCCAAGGCGGTAAAACCCGCTGCCAAGCCGGCATCTAAGCGAGCCCGGCCCACGAAGAAGAGAACGGCGAAGAGAGCCAAACCCCGACCCTCCCGCAGGAAACGCTCCAAGAAGGGAAGACGGCGCCGATAACGCGCTCCGCACAGCTTCTCGCCCTCAGTGTGAGGTAGGCGCGGTCCACTCTGTCCGCGCGACATCCCGCAGCATCCGTCTGGCAGTTTCCACTTTTCCCGTGCAGCGTCACGACTAGAATGTCCGCCTCCTACGATGGCGCCGAAGGAACAGTTGATTGAGGCAGCAAGCTGCTCGGTATGTCTGGTTCCGCGGCGTTGTCAGGAAGGACCCCTTACCAAGGATTCGCTTCACTTCCACCAGAACACTATGCCGGTGTCTAGTATCGAACGTCTTTTCCAGCTTCAACGGATCGATTCTCAGCTCGCCCAGCTAGCCCGAGATGTCACTGCGCTTGATGATGGGTCCGGGCTGCTCGCCGAGGTCCGTCAGCTGGAGGCAGACAAGCAGCGCGCCGAGGCGGACTTGCGGTCGAAGCAGGCCCAACTTCGAAACCTCGAATTGGACCTTCAGTCAACGACAGCCAAAGCGGCCAAAGTCGAGGAACAGCTCTATAGCGGGCGGATCGGTAACCCCAAGGAGCTGTCCGCGATGCAGGACGACCTCCAGGTGCTCGGTCGGCAACGCCAACGGCTCGAGGACGACGTTCTTGCGTTGATGGAAGACATTGAACGGCGAGTTAAGGAGACCCAAGGGTTTGATGGGTCCGTGGAGACCGCGCAGCACGCCTATGACACCACGCGGGAGGAGTTTACCCGTCGACAGGACGCCCTTGCGCGCGAGTCCCAACGAGTCGAGGGCGAGCGGGAGGTCTTGGTGACGGCGATCGATGAAGCCCAGCTACGACGCTATCAACTCCTGCGTGAGCGAAAGGGCGGTGTTGCCGTCGCGTTGGTCGTGCGTGGGATCTGCGAAGGGTGTCATGTTGCCATTCCCGAAAAGCGCCTCGCGCAGTTGTTGGATCCCGAGACAGAGCGCATCTACACATGCGAAGGGTGTGGCCGGATCCTCCATGCCAAGGGCAGTTAAGGAGATCGTTGTCCACGTTGATGGGGCTTCCCGTGGGAACCCCGGTCCGTCGGGCATCGGAGTTGTCATCCAAGACGGGAATGGTCACGTGCGCGGAGAAATCGGAGAGTACATCGGGCATGCGACCAACAATGTGGCTGAGTACAAGGCGCTCCTGAAAGCGCTCGAAGCCGCCAAGGTGATGGGTGCGGAAGCGGTCGAGGTGCGGTCTGACAGCGACCTCCTCGTCAGACAGCTCACAGGTGCCTACAAAGTCAAGAGCCCCGACCTTGCCCCGCTCCACCAGGAGGCAAAGCGCCGGCTTGCGGCGTTTCCCAAATGGTCAGCCCGCCACCTCGGGCGTGAGGCGAATGCGGCTGCAGATGCCCTCGCGAACCAGGCAATTGACCGAGCGATTCCGGATTCCACGATGGAGTTCTCGGTCCTTGTGGAGCAGGACCACCGGAAGTTCGTCGCTCGGGTGCCAGCGCTGCCAGGCGTGGAGGTGCGCGCGGACACCCGGTCGGCGGCGCTCGAGCAAGTCCGGTCTGCGATCGTAAAGGCGGTCACGCGGTTGCGCGAACAAGGCCACCCGGTTCCCCGAGAAGACCGCGTCCGCATCCGCGTGAGCGCGCATCGCGTTGAATGAGCCCCGGGAGATGTGTTAGGATCGGGTGGGAGCAGGTCAGGCGACCGCTTCGTCCCATGTCGGGACGGAGAGGAAAGTCCGGGCTCCATAGGGCAGGGCGCTGGGTAACGCCCAGCGGGGGCGACCCCGAGGAAAGTGCCACAGAAACATACCACTCCGCTGAGCCAATCGGTTCAGTCGAGTAAGGGTGCAATCGTGCGGTAAGAGCGCACGAGGCGTCGGGTAACCGGCGACCTAGGCAAACCCCGCCTGGTGCAAGGCCATATAGGGGGAGATGAGGTGGCCCGCCGAATCCCCGGGTAGGCTGCTCGAGGTGCCTGGTAACAGGCACTCTAGAGAGATGGTCGCCCTCGTTCGCCGAGTGCGAACGGGACAGAACCCGGCTTACAGACCTGCTCCCTAATTTTTCGCCTGTTGCCGTTTATTGGAGATGGAGCCTTCGATCAAAAGCTGGTAGGCTTTACTCAGAGAGTACACGCCTCGGCAAGCTCCTTCATGGCGAGTTCCCGTTCATCCACTCGATCTTGCACTCCCTGAGACCGTCTTGAGATTGAATACATTGATCATTGTGACACGCCGTTTCTAGGTAGAGGACTATCGCAGGCAGACAGGTGCTAGGCAAGCCTCCTTCGTATTGGGGGAATAGGGCAACTGAAGTTGCTCACAACTTCCAACGCACTCAGGTCCACTATCCTTTGAAGCTCACAGACGCCATGTGTATCGCCAACATCGACTTCTTGAGTCCCTTGCCGGTTTTCCACGAGAGATAGCTCGCGTCCTCGTGCTGGCGATCGAAGGAAGGTAACAGGACATGGCCACCGTTCACGTCAGGCTCTTAGGAGGGTTTCGTGTCCTGTTGGGGGAAAAGCAAGCGCGTTTCTCCACTAGGAAAGCAGAATCGTTGTTCGCCTACCTACTTCTCAATCGCGGTAGACCAATAATGAGAGAATCAATAGCGTCAGTGTTTTGGCCAGATAGCCTCGAAACTCGGGCCAGAAAGAACCTCAACACAACGTTGTGGCGAATTAGGAAGGCCATCGGCGACGAGGCTCCGGGATTGGAAATATCGGTCGACGAGCGTTCTCTTTCGTTGCGCATAGATGATGATGTGGATGTGGACCTCTTTAGGTTTCATGACATGCTTGCTTCAAGCAAGAAGCTCCAAGGGAAACGACCTGTAGAAGAGTTGAAGGAAATCGAAAAGATCTACTATGGAGATTTGATGGAAGGGTGCTCGGATGAGTGGTGTGAGGAGGAAAGGAGATATACTCGCGGGCAGTACGTGGGGCTTCTGAAGGACATAGTCCTTGCCTGCAAGGACGCTCGAGACTATCAAACAGGTGCCGACTACGCGCAGAGGGTGACAGCCGTTGATTCATTAGATGAAGACGGTCATCGCGAGCTCATGCTCCTTCTCTACCTCTCTGGGAATCGGACGGCTGCATTGAGGCAATACGAATGTCTAAGAAAGTTGCTTCGTGAAGAACTTGGGGTTGAGCCGACAATATCGACCGCAGAGCTGTGGGAACGCATAAGGTCAGATGTCGGATCCATGTCCACGTCCGCATGTCGCTCAGTGTTTGTAACCCAGCCTACAAAGGAAAGTTCCGATGGATTCATGTCGCTACCCCTAGTCGGCAGGGAAGCGCAACTGAGCTTTCTTGTGCGCTTGCTCGAGAGAGCGGGAGCCGGGGCGGGTGGAGCTGCGGCGATTTGCGGTGAAGCTGGAGTCGGCAAGACCAAATTGGTTGAAGCATTGGCTGTGGAGGCTGGGCTGCGTGGTTTCGAGTTGCTGTCGGGAAAGAGCGTCGACATCGAGGACCCAGCGCCTTACCAAGTCTTCATACAAGCGTTGTGGCCAAGACTTTTGGTCCTCGAGCATCTTGGCGATGGCACTCCTTCGACATTGGCTAGCCTCATGGATGCTCTCGCACCCGACACCATACCACTTAACAATGGACGGCCTCCCGGTGGGGGTCGTCTATTGGACAATGCGATAGTGACAGAAGCACTGTTGGGGTTTCTCGTGGGTGCTAATAGAGCCCGACCCACACTGGTTATTCTAGAAGACGTCCACAGGATTGACAGGGCCAGTGCGGGTTTGTTGGCAATGCTGGTTGGGAGGGCTTCAAAATCAAACATTCTCGTCGTAGTGACCGCACGAACTGGGGAAGGAATAGCTACGGATGAATTAATCTCCCATCTTGCTTCAGAGGGAGCCCTGCGCTTGACCCTTGGGAGACTTGTCGAGGGGGATACTAGGAGACTAATTCACTCTGCATTAAGATCTAGGAATGTGTCATTGTCTGTTGTTCAGTACTTATGGCGCCAAACTGCTGGGAACCCCTTATTCATGCTGGAGTTTCTGAGACTTCTCTGTGCTGAAGGGACTTTGATTAAGGACCGAATTGGACACTGGCGCTTCAGGGAAGGAGTCCGGCCGACGGCCCCTCGACTGCCAGTTCGGGTTCAAGAGGTGGTTCGTAGGAGGATTGATCTGCTGGATGATAGCTCACGGAAGACCCTTGTAATTGCCGCTTTGCTCGGTATGGAAGTGGATTTGGGACTGCTCAGGAGGCTCATTGGGTTAACGGACGAGAAACTCGCAGATGCTACCGAGCCTCTTCTTGTCGAACATCTGTTGGAAGAGACGAATGCAGGATTCAGATTTCCGCACGAGAGCATCCGTGCGGTCGTACTAACCTTGCCGAGTCGTGCGAGGAGGCGCCTACTTCATTTGAAGGTCGGGCGACTAAAGGAGCAAGTGAGTCGAGGGAGGACGGAAGACTTGTCCTGGCATTTCGAGGAGGCGGGTGACCTTGAGAAAGCGGTGAACTATGCTGAGGCCTCAGGGGACAAAGCAAGGTCCGTTCACGCCAACAATGACTCAGTTTACTGGTACACACGCGCGATTGAGATTCTGACAAGTTCCGGAACCTGCAATCACGCAGAAACTCTCAGGAGACGTTGCGCAATTCTCATCAAGCGCCAACAGTCTTTGGATGTTTTAGGTGATAGGAGCACACAGCTGGCGGACATAGACTCTATCAACGAAATCGGATCTAAGCTCAAGGACCTTTCCATTACGGCCCTGGTACGGTCTCTACGAGCTACTCTCTTTGTGAGACTGAGTGCTTCGACGAAGGCAATTGAGGAAGCAAGAAGAGCAAGGCAAGCTTTCCGTTCCTTAGGTGATGTCAGGGGAGAGGCTCGGTCATGCTTGACGATAGGCCACGCCTATTTGAGCATGGGGCGGTATGATCGGTCGCTCGAGTTCACGCGCAACGCCTTACTTCTCTTCGAGCAGGCTGGAAGTGCTCGTGATGAAGCGAACGCCCTTGTTTCTCAGGGATTCATCCTTGCTTGTCGTAGTGCGTTCTTCGATGCACTTGATAGTTTCAGCCGGGCCGATCAGGTTCTTCGAAGGGGCAAAGACCCTAGGGGCATAGCATATTCGTGCCTGGGTAAGGGAGCAATTCACCGATTTCTAGGGAGAGCCCGGTCGTCAGAGATACACTTGCTCAAAGGGATGGAATTCTTCAGGATGGTGGGAGACCGCGTTGGGGAGGCCCGCGGTCTACTACAATTGGCGCTTACGCAGGTTGCTCTAGGCAAACTTAGGGCTGCTGTCCACAGTTCTCGGAGAGCTCTCAGAGCGGCCAGGGGGACTGGAGACATCAGGGCGCAGATAATCATCCTCAACAACTTGGGTGGTGAGGTGTACCGAAGAGTGGGGGACTTCTCGAGAGCAAAGAAGTGTATCGAGGAAGCCCTCTCTTTGATTGCGCATTCTTGTAAAGAGGAAAACCTCTCCTTGTACCAGGAGAGCATGGCTGCAATCCTCCTAGATGCGGGCAAAGCTGAAGAAGCGCTCACTTGGTCGAAGGCCAGCTTAACGTCATGCAGACCCTTGGAAATGGGAACAGGACTGAGAGCGGAGATGAACTATCGACTTGGATGTGTCCACTTGGAGCTAGGGAATCGAACCAGAGCAATCAACTATCTGAAGTCTGCCTTGAAAGTGCATCGGAAGTGCGAGGAGAAACCGCTTCAAATCCGTACACTCGTCGCCCTTTCCAGAGGGTACTTGATGTCCAACGATGGCAAGAGAGCTCTAATATGCTCACGGGAAGCACTGAGTCTCTTCAAGACAGTCGAGGGACCGGACCAGGCTCGAGACGTCTACTGGAGTCAGTATCAGACGTTGAAGGCAGTAGGCGCACACGTCGCCGCCGAAAGGTTCTTGCTTAGGGCGCATGTTGCAGTTACGCAACAGGCATCAGAGCTGAAAGGAAGAATGAAAGCGCGCTTCCTCGCGAATATTCAAACCAACCGACAAATTCTCAGAGCAAACCAAGAAGTTGGTGCCGCACTTGGTGAACGGGAGCTCTCAACCTCTAGAGCGCAGGCGTAGGAAACGCGAGATCCGAGGTCTACACTTATCAAGTCAAGGGATCTTGAAAGATAGCCACCCAGACGCTGCAAGCAACGCAATGCCCGCAATCAAACAAGCGAGTAGAGCAAGACCTACAAGTGCATACCATCCTTCCAGCCTCTTAGTTAAGGGCCGGATCGTCTCGAAGTTCCTCAGAATCTCCATTTCGCGACGGTCGATGGCGGGCACTCCTGTTCACCTCTCATCTTGACGATCCGTTTTTTCTAGCCATTGTCTCGATGTTCGGTTGATAGCATGAGCAAGTTTCATACCAAAGTTTCGATTCCGCCAGTTGGTAGAGCACTGGAGCGGAACCCATCCCACAAATTAGTAGAGTCTCCATCAAAGTCTTGTAACCCCACAAAGGCTGGATTCCGAAGCTCCTTGCAGAAGCGTGTACTTCCTATCCACTACATACAGGTTGGAAAGGTTGGGCAGAATTCTCCTGAGCTAGACTTGCCGCTGCTCCACTCGTTCTAGACCTACGTCCGGACCACCGTGGTTTCACAGAATTCCTTGCTGCAGGCACCCAGGAGGAAACAGAAGACATATGAAACGGAGCTCGACCCTTCAACCGAGAGAATCGTCCGTCACTCAACAAACCTCTATCTATGTCATTTGCTCAGTCATGTCTTGCAGTCGAAATTGAGGTAAAGGACTTTTCGTTGGGCTCGCCAAAGAACTGACCAAGTCGTCAGGTGTGAACAGTGTCAACCCCCGTTCTAGCGGTCGGCAATGAAGAAACACATCCAGTGGGATTTCTTTCGTTAGCACGCGGTCGGAATTTCAGGCTACTGTGGGCGGGCCAATTAGTCTCCGAACTCGGGAACCGTTTCCACTGGATTGCAGTTTCGCTGTGGGTTTTTTCGTTGACTCACTCGGCCGCTGCCGTTTCCCTAGCAATATCATCAATGTTTGTCGGAAGTCTGATTGTGGGATTATGGGCTGGTGTGTTTGTCGACCGTTTCACAGGAAAGGCGATTCTGATCGTCTCCGACATAGTTCGGGCGTTCTTGGTCGCATTACTCCCTCAACTCATCGTAGTAGACCTCCGGCTAGCTTACGCTGATCTAGTTATCATTTCCATCGCAACCGCCTTCTTTCGGCCAGCGATGTTTGCCGCGATCCCTCAGGTGGTAAGTCGGCGCGCCTTAATGTCCGCGAATTCTGCTTTTTCCGCGATGGATACTGGGACCGAAATTCTAGGTCCTGCAGTTGCAGGAGTGCTCGCAGCCGCGTATGGTTATGCGTCACTTCTATACATTGATGCTACAACTTATGCTATTTCCGCGTTGTGTATTCTGGGCATGACGCTGGCGGAAAGAAATCCAGGAGACCGGCGTGAAATTGACGTTCAATCGGTTTGGAGGGCAGCAGTCGATGGGTTCCGGTACATTAGAACGGATCGGTTGCAATGGGGTCTATTTGTACTCATCTTCCCCGCGTATCTAGTGGGCAGCGGACTGAATGCACTGCAGACGCCCTTGGCGAAGGCGGTCGTTGGTATCACTGATGCGGAGTTTGGAACCTTCAACAGTGTTTGGGGTGTCGGGTTCGTCATCGCGTCACTCTCTCTAGGCTGGTATGGAGCAAGAGCTAGGAGAAGCGTCATCATTCTGGGAGGTTACTTCTTAGCATTCGTGTCGGTGGCCTTGATGGGTCTGAGTACGTCTTTTCAAACCTTACTGCTGACAGGTTTCGCCGTTGGGTTCGCCAACACGTTCTATTATGTGGGCCAGCTCACTCTACTAATGGAGCGCACACCCCAGGAGCTAATAGGTCGGGTGATGTCCACCCGCCAAACTGCTTTGAGCAGTGTGCGTGTTCTCGCCCCGCTGATTTTCGGCGCGCTCGCAGAGAAGATAGGCATTCGCCAGGCCGTAATTGCGATGGCCTTGGTTGGGGCTACGGGGACCGCCGCTGCCGTTGCATCACATCCCGTACTGATTCGGTTTGACAGAGCGGCGAGCAAGAACGAACATTCGTTCGCTATGCGCTGGCTGGTTAGTGGACCAGTCGACCCAATGTATGACCAAGCTCAGCAGAAGTGGATGAATGTAATGGCAATAGGTCTGTTCCTTGTCGGTTGGTTGTGGTTATTTTACAGTGTTCCACAGTACGCCGTCCGCGTTGCTCTAATGCTGGGTCTAACGGCCCTGATCGGCATCCTTGCTCGGTCCCGTGGATGGATTCCGTAGTGGATGCAGGTGCTGGATCCCAGTAATGGGAAACGAACGTTCGCTATAACATAGTTCCCACGCTCATTAAAGAGGGATTTGGGAGGGTGTCACAGAAAATCCAGCACAGCCGGACCGACAGCCACTAAGTGCACAGTGGTGACTCAAACACCACGCCTATGGAGTATCTCTCACTCGGAACGACTGGTTCCGACCTGATGCTCCAAACTTAATACATCTGCGGAGAGTTCGGGACGCGATCATCTGGCACAGGTGCCGATTGAAGTTGTTCCGGACAGTTTCAGTTCTCCTTCGAGTTCTTGGCGGCGATCGAGGAGTCTAGCGCTTCGGTTCGGTTTCTTCTTTACTCGAGTATGCGGAGGTTCCCCCGAGACTTTGAGATCGTTGTCCTAGCGACGATTCTTGCCGCTTCAGTTTTGTTGTGGTACCTCTCTCCCGAGATCAAATGGGAGAATTGGCTCGAGCTCCTCCTCTTCGTCGCGTTGATAGGCGCAGCGTCAATGTTCCCGATTCCAGATCCTCGAGGCGGATACATCACCGTCACGCCGATCCTCTTTTATGTATTGTTCAGTATCCATGGGCCGGGAGCAGGAATCTTGATCGCTGGATCTGCCTACGCCGTTGGTGGAGCTATCTCTCGGGGCTGGGTTCCTTGGAGAACGCTCTTTAGCGGTGCACAAATTGGAATCAGCGTAGGCCTCGCGGGAGTTGCCTTTAGGGCAGTTGGTGGTTCCGTAATTAGTCCCAGTATACGTTCATTCCTCCTGCCCTTCATTCTGGGGGCCCTTGTTCATCAGGCTAGCAACAACTTCTTTGTGGCTCTCTTCTTCAGCCGCCTGCGAAGGCAGCCCCTTCTTGCAACATGGCTTTCAGATCTGAAAGACCTGCTATGGTCAAATTCGTTAGTGGTGTCCTCTGCTGCTCTCTTTGCTATCCTATACGTCTCTGTCCATCCTGCAATTCTTCTCCTGTACTTGACATCGTTGCCGCTGCAGAAGTGGGCTTTGCAATTATACTTGCAACAAAAGAGGTTGTATTGGCAGGCAATTGACTCCCTGGTCGTCGCAATCGATGCAGACTTTCCTGAGGGGAGAGGTCACTCCAAACAGGTGGCTGAAGTTGCGATGGGCATCGCGAAGGAACTCAATCTTCCTGAAGGCGAGCTAGAAGTCATAGAGATGAGTGCTTTGTTGCATGACGTTGGAATGATAGGGCTTGATGACTATGTTGCTGAAACTAGCAAGCTGCCGAGTCTTGATGATAGTAGGTTGCATGCCCATGTGCGGTTAGGAAACGAGGTCGCTCGCCAGCTTCCGCGCCGTGGTCAAGATATCGCGGAGATAATCCTCTCTCATCATGAACGCTACGACGGGAGTGGGTATCCCCAGGGCCTAATAGGAGTGGACATACCTCTCGGCGCGAGAATTGTGGGGTTGGCTGAAGCGTACGAGACAATGATAGCATCAGGGTCGGTGAGTGGATCGAGAGTTTCTCCGGCGCAGGCAGTTGCAATCATCAAGGAACAGTCTGGGACAGTCTTCGATCCAGTGGTCGTTCGTGCATTTCTTTCGGCACTTGAAGAGGGGGGTATTGCTCAGGGGAGCAGGGTCATTGGCGAGGCGACAACATAGACGGTAGCTTCGGGAGCGTCAAGCTAATGGAGGGTGCGCGGAGTCCAGTCCTAGTGGGTCTATCTGTTCTTGGTATTTGCATTTTTGGAGCGTCTGTTGGTTTCGTGGCAGCGACGAGTGTCGATTATTTGGGCATGCTCTTGATCGCCTTGGCGGTTCTCGCTGGGTGGGTTCGAATTGAACTTGATCCGCCAAGTAGCCTTGATCTCATTCCTTTTGTGGTATTCATGACGATTCTTCTTGCAGGACCACCCATTGCTCTGTTCGCAGCAGTATTTTCCGCACTCGTTAGCTCGAGGTTTTTCGCTGGAAACCCATGGCACGTCGTCGCAACGGACGTTGGCGAGGAGGGACTTGCGACGCTCGCTGCTGTCTTTGTAGCCACCGGGACTCAGCTCACAGCTGAGGCCCTTCCTTCTACTGAAGGGCTCCTTGCCTTTCTTCAGACTGCTGTAGTCTACAGCGTATTGAGGTTGACCCTCGCCGCCATACGGTCGAACGTGGCTGAAGGTATTGGGATTCTGTCTTTTGCCCGCAACGCCGGGAAATACATGGTGGGTCACCTAGCACTCCTGGCTACGTTCGCCACAATATTTGCGCTTCTATATGGGAAGGTTGGCTATTTGGTACCACCTCTCGCAACGATCGCTCTGATCGAATTCTACATCCCGGGGAAGTTGATAGGGGAACAGAGGAACTCTCTCTTCGCGAATTTGGCCGTGATTGCGCAAGCAATCGACCTTAAGGATGCCTATACGGGCACCCACTTGCGCAGTGTCGAAACTATTGCCGTGCGAACTGCACGCGCTATGCGACTTTCGGAAGCTGATGTGCGGCGAATCCGGATCGGAGCGTTGATGCATGACATCGGGAAGGTTGGGGTTAGCGGAAGGATCATTCGAAAGCCAGCTGCGTTGGATCCAACGGAGCTGGCAGCGATGCGGCGTCATCCCGTGATCGGTGCAGAGATCATGCAACCAGTCGAACTCCTCTCTGACGCCGCGGCGATTGTTCGCCACCATCACGAGCATTATGATGGGAGTGGCTACCCTGACGGATTGAAGGGTGAAGAGATCCCGATCGGCTCACGCATCATCATGGTTGCGGACGCGTTTCACGCGATCATCAGTGATCGACCCTATCGACCACGGCGCCCGAAGGACGAGGCGTTGCGTGAGCTCCGCCGGGGCGCCGGAAGCCAGTTTGATCCGAAGGTTCTGCAAGCGTTCGAATCCGTCATCGAGACCGTCTAGACATTGACGGGTCTTGTCGCACAGTCTCTGGACATCTCACGTTCTTTGGAACCTTGGCTCTGTTGGTGACGGAAGCCCAGCTTGGAGATGCGCAGGTGAATTGGGTTGAGGTGATGAGTTGAAGTCAAGGCCGGTGCGTGGAGGTTGGCTGCTGGGAGTCGCCGTCGCAGCTAGCATAGTGCTTGCTCCAGGTGCTGGCGTGCGTGGCCAGACCTCGGTGCGGGTCGAGGTTGTCGCACGCTCGCTTGAAATTCCCTGGGCAGCGGACTTCTCCCCGGACGGGCGTGTCTTTCTGACAGAACGACCCGGGCGGATCCGGATTATCCGTGGAGGGCGGTTGGACCCCCAGCCGTGGGCGACGCTTGCTGTTGCCCATGTCGGGGAGGGTGGGTTGCTGGGGCTAGTCCTCGGGCCGGATTTCGCCCGGACTGGGTTCGTCTACGTCTACCATACCTACGAGCAGGATGGGAAGCTGTGGAACCGCGTGATCCGGATGGTGGATCGTGACGGCCGCGGTCAGGTCGATCGGGTTCTTCTCGACCGGATCCCGGGCGCCTCGGTCCACGATGGAGGACGCTTGAAGTTTGGTCCTGATGGGAAGCTGTACATTACCACGGGCGATGCGCGGCAGCCGCCACTCGCGCAAGATCGCAGCTCACTCGCAGGCAAGATCTTGCGGCTCAACCCCGACGGAACTATTCCCTCCGATAATCCTTTCCCCAACTCGCCCGTCTATTCGTTCGGCAACCGCAACCCTCAGGGAATTGCGTGGCACCCCGACACCAAGGTTCTGTTCGAATCAGAGCACGGACCTTCGGGCGAATTTGGGCTGTGCTGTCATGATGAGGTGAACATTATCGAGCCTGGGAAGAACTATGGCTGGCCAGCGGTGGCTGGGATGGGCGGGGCTCCACGTTACGTGGATCCAATAGTCGAAAGTGGAGCCAACGACACGTGGGCTCCCTCCGGGATCGTTATCCCCACCACCGGGCCCTGGCGCGGCAGCGTCCTTATCGCCGCACTGCGGGGCGTCCACCTTCGGCGACTGATCCTGGGGCCACTGGAATTCCGGCGAGTCATCAAGCAGGAGATCTACTTTGATGGTGAACTCGGTCGGCTACGTGATGTTGTGCAGGCGCCCGACGGGTCGCTGTACCTGCTGACGAGTAACCGCGATGGACGAGGGCGGCCCTCGCCTGACGACGACCGGATGTTTCGAATCATCTTTCGTTGACCGTGCCTGAGGGAACCTGCTCCCCCGTAGAGAACTACTCTTTAAATGAATGCGCAATTCGGGCTGCTTTGTTTCGTCCTCCGAGCAGCTTGAGCGCAACATTTCCTTGCTTGTAGTTCAGCGTGCCCTGAAAGGACCTCGTGATGAAGGCAAGAAGATTTGCTCTCTTTAGCCTTGCCACGGCAGTGGCGAGCTACTTCCTAGTGATCTTGGGAGGGTTGGTGCGCGCGAGCGGAGCGGGTCTCGCGTGTCCCGACTGGCCCCTATGTCATGGTCAGCTCATCCCACCGTTTGAGGGGCTCGTTCTCATCGAGTACAGCCATCGCCTTGTCGCCTCAGTCGTGGGGGTCCTGACGGTGGGTTTGATGGTGATGGCATGGCGCTCTTATCGAGGCCGACCGGAGGTGCGGATCGCAACGCTCGCGTTGATCCTCGTGGGGGTCCAGATCGGGCTCGGGGGGCTTACTGTCCGTCATCAATTGAGTCCCTGGCTGGTTGTCGCCCACCTCGGGACGGCCATGGCGTTCTTTGCCACGGTCGTCGTGCTCGCCGCGATCACTCTGCTCGGTGACACCCCGATCCGTGTGCGGGAGGGGTTCTCATTTCTGCCCCGGCTGGCCCTGGTCGCCACCTTCGCCTTGGTGTTGATCGGCGGGTACGTGAGCGCGAGCGGAGCGGGTCTCGCCTGCCCGGATTGGCCACTGTGCTACGGCCAGGTGCTCCCCGCGCTGACCGGGCCCGTAGCGGTGCACTTGTTACATCGGTTTGCCGCGGCCGTGGTCGGTGTCTTGATCCTCGGGACGGTGCTCGCCGCCTATCGGACGCAGGCAGGCCGCCCCCAGGTGCTCGCGGCGTCCGTGATCGTGGCCACGTTGTTTGTCATCCAGATCATTTTGGGGGCGCTGAACATCGAATTTCAGCTCGCGACCTCTGTCACGACGGCTCATCTTGCGACCGCCGCCGCGCTCTTTGCCGCCCTGGTCATCCTTGTCGTGCTGGCAGATCGGGCGCCCACCGTTGAGCCGGTACGTCCAGCGCCAGCCACGGGACCTAGGCAGTCCTCCCGCCGCGCTCAGGTGCTCGACTACATTAGCCTCTCGAAACCCCGCATCATCGTTCTGCTCTTGGTGCTTGCGCTCACGTCGATGCTCATCGCGGCACCGGGAACTGTCTCGTTATGGATTGTGCTTTTCACGTTGATTGGAGGCGCGCTGTCGGCAGGGTCTGCGAATGCCGTGAACTGCCTCGTGGATCGGGACATCGATGCGCTGATGAGTCGGACCCGCAAGCGGCCGCTTCCGGATCGCCGCGTTGCCCCCCCGTTCGCCTTCGCGTTTGCCGTCGTCCTCGGGGTCGTGGCGTTTGTGATCCTCGCTGTGCTCGTCAACCTGTTGAGCGCGCTCCTCGCGATGGCCGCGCTGTTCTTCTACGTCGGGGTCTACACCCTATGGTTGAAGCGGGCGACCCCTCAGAACATCGTCATCGGAGGTGCCGCTGGGGCCATGCCCCCGCTGGTCGGGTGGGCGGCGGCGACCGGTCGACTGGAGCTCCCCGCCTTCATCCTCTTCCTCATTGTGTTCCTCTGGACCCCGCCGCACTTCTGGGCTCTGGCGCTTTACCGACGAGAGGATTACGCCCGCGCGGGAGTTCCCATGCTACCGGTGGTGGCGGGGGAGGAGGAGACTCGGCGTCAGATCGTCATCTACTCCCTTTTGCTGGTGGCAGCCACGCTACTTTTGTACCCGCTCGGGGGAATGGGCCGGTTCTATGCCGGCTCTGCGGTGGTCCTGGGCGGGCTCTTCGTGGTCCTTGCTCTTCAAGTCCGGCGGGACCGGACCGTGACGGCGGCAGTCCGCCTCTTCGGGTACTCGCTCCTGTACTTAGCCTTGTTGTTTGGGGCGATGGCTGCGGACCGGATCCTCTGGAGCTAGGTGCCCCTGGGTCGCGGCATTGATCATGGAGTCTCGTGCGTCCCGGCTCCCTCCCCGCGTCCAGAGCTACCTCGATGTCCTCGTGCAGCACTGCATGCAGCGCGAACGGTCGGTCGTGAGCGTCGTGCTCTTCGGCAGCGCGGCGAAGGGGGGCTTCTCGGACGGGGCCTCCGATGTGGACGCCCTTATCGTGCTCGAGGACGGCGCGACCCGTGAGGACAGGAATCGGCTGTTGGACGAGGTTTCGCGTCTGGAAGTCTCACACGGCCTCAGGGCACCGGCAGTCCGTCCGAAGACGGCGCTGGAGACCTTCGCCGAGCGTGCGGGGGGAAACGCCCTTTCGTCCTTCATCTGCACTCGGCGTGAGTTGCTTTCCGGGGACGTGACGAGGGTGCTCGGCCTACGGCCGGCGGAGGCGCTGTTCGTCGACCGCATCGTGTTCGCCCCCATCATTGCGTCCGCCGTAACGGTCTGGGGGGAGGATCTACTGCCCCGCGTTCCGGTGCCGTCTGTCCGGCGCCTCGACGTCATCAAGGCCTTCTTTGCGTTCTCCAATCAGGTGTTGCTGAGTGTCGCAGCGTTCTGTGTGCTGCCCGACGCGACGAAGTACGCTATGGGGACGCTCAAGCGCTCACTGCACAGCTGCTTCTTCTGTTACCAACTGCGGACGGCCTCCCTCGAGGAGGAGGTCGCATTCTTCAGGCGCGCCATCGGAGATAATCCGACGCTCGAAGAGCTGCTGGCGCTGCGCAAGCAGTACCGGAGGTCGTTCGCATTCGCGCTGCGTTGTCTACCGACCCTCGCGCGGCTGCACTTGCGTACGGCGCGGGATAACAAGTTTCCACTGAGGGCAGTCCCAGGGGGCAGATGAAGCCCTACGATCAGATCTTCGCTCGCCTCGTACAACGCGCTGGACGACTCCCCGGAGTCATCATCCGGCCTTCCCGCTGGGTAGATGGGTTATCGGTTTGGGTGCGTGGGAAGGAAGTCCTCCACTACGATGCCCCGGGCATGATCGATATCCGCCTGACCCGGCGGCTCATACGCGACCTAGAAAGCCCACTCAAGAACGACTCCCGCGTGATCTTTCGCAAGGTGTCGTCGGACTGGTTCTGGGTTCGTGTCTCCGGGACGAAGGACTTTCCATTTGTCCTGGATCTCCTGCGGCTCGCAACCACGCAGCGCACACAAGGCGGAGCCGTCCCCATCAGGCGCCCTCATGAGTGAATGTGGCGGCCCGCCGCCGGCAACGTTTTCCTTGCGCATTCGTGAGTCTATTGATATACTAAGGTGTTGTCCGCGAATTCACGCTCTTTCCCCCCATCTGAGGTGACGACAAGTGATCAAGCCGCCACTAGAGGCGCTGCTCGACCGGGTGAGCAACAAGTACGCGCTTGTCATCGTGGCGGCCAAACGCGCTCGACAACTCAAGGATGGGGCTCTCCCCATGATCGACATCGACAGCGCCAACCCGGTGACGATCTCCTTGGAAGAGATCGCGGCAGGGAAGATCCGCTATGAGATGCCCAAGTTCGGCGTCAAGTAGGTCCGCCGCCGTCGCTGCGGGAACTCCCGCCCCCATGTTCACCGTAGGAGAAGGGAAGACTTCGGGATGACCGCGGAGGTGAGCCACGTGCTTGGGTGCTGGGTGGGGGTGTTCGCGATTGTCGTGGGACTTGCAGCTGCCGCGTCCCCGATGACGGTTGAGCGCGTTGAAGGGCCCCTCCGTCTGTCTGCTTCGGTCGGGAAAACCACCTACGCGATCGGCGAGGTGATCGAGGCGACACTGGTCGCGCAGAACACGGGTGCGGGTCCTCTGACCCTGACGTTTTCATCCGGCCAGACGTTTGAGCTGGTTGTGCGACGACCGCGAGGCGATGAGGTCTGGCGCTGGTCGCATGACAAGGCGTTCACACAAGCGTTTCAGAACCGGACGCTGAAGGCAGGCGAGATGGTCTCCTATCGTGGGGCATGGGATCAACGCGATCTCCAGGGCCGACGGGTGGATCCCGGGACCTATGAAATAGTCGCGATGTTCTTGGTGCGTCTTGAGGGCAGTGACAGACGATCCCTTTCATTGCCACCGCTTGCTCTCACCATTCAACAGTGATCGGAAGCGCGCGACACCGCTCAGGGCGCACTAGCGTTGACAGCGCAAGAGTCGGGTCTATAATGGTAGCGTCGGCGGTGTAGCTCAGTTGGTTAGAGCACGCGGCTCATACCCGCGGAGTCGGGAGTTCGAATCTCCCCGCCGCCACCAAGCGTGACCCCCTGGCGGGCGCGACTCTGTAGGCGGTCGCGATCAATGTCACGGGGCAGCAGCACGAGGGAGGGCGGTCGAGTGACGACGCTCTCTTTGTGTTTGTAGAGGGATCGCGTGCCGACAACAACGAGCTGTCAACAACGAGTCCGCGAGACGATCGCCGAGCATCACCTGATCGAGGCGGGGGATGTCGTGTTGGTTGCCGTCTCCGGCGGCGCGGATTCGGTGGCGCTCCTTGCGCTGCTCGGTGACCTCCGCACTGAGCTTGGGATCACCCTGCACGGGGTCCACGTGAATCACTGCCTGCGTCCCGACGCAGCCGACGACGCCGCCTTTGTCCGCACCCTCGCGACCAGCTTCGATATTCCCGTGACAGTGGAGTCTATCGACGTCACGACGCTGGCGCGGCGCGAACGGCGCTCCCTCGAAGATGCGGGGCGGATGGCTCGCTATCGTGTCTTTGCTCAGGTGGCCTCAGACGTTGGAGCCCGCCGGGTCGCGACCGCGCACACCTGGGATGATCAGGTGGAGACCGTCTTGATGCGGGTCCTGCAGAACGCACGATGGGAAACCCTGGCAGGGATTCCCTCAGCGCGGCCCCTGGGATCGGCGATGGTCGTGCGGCCCCTCTACAAGCTCCCGCGCGCCGACTTGCATGGCTTCCTCCACGCCCGGGGGATCCTGTGGCGTGAAGACCCGACCAATCGCGATCAGCGCATCTTTCGGAACTGGATTCGGCACGCCATGCGCCCAACGCTTGCGCGCGAGCATCCCCAGGTCGGCATGGTCTTGAGCCAGGTCAGTGAGGTCGTCGCCGCCAACGAGGCGTTTCTCCACACGCTGACGCTGGCGGCGTGGGCCCGATTGGTCCGACGGACCGGCACTGGTCTTGCTCTTCCCCTCCAGGAGTTCCGCCGACTTTCGCTGGCGGTGCAGCGTCGTCTGGTCGGCGTGGCCATCGAGGCGATTCCGGGGACGACCCGCCCGACTTCGCGGGGGCAGGAGGCAAAGGTGATCTGGTTAGGGACCAAGGCCTCCGCCGGTGCGGAGGTGGACCTCGGGAGCTGTCTTGTCAGGCGTGGCTACGAGATGCTCGAATTCCTCCCACATCTCCCGGCGGCCCCACGGGTGCGCTACCGGCTGCCGGTGCCAGGGACCGTGACGGCGGAGGCGTTTGGGATGGTGGTGACGGCAGAACTTGTGGCAGAAGGGCAGGGCGGGGCCCTCCCACCGACGGCCCGGGAAGTCTCCCTCGATGCCGCCTCGATTGGCACCCCTCTCGAAGTCCGACCCTGGCGGCCGGGAGATAGGTTTGTGCCCCTGGGGTTGGTGGGTAGGAAGAAATTGCAGGACTTCTTCGTTGACACGAAGGTCCCACGCTGGGACCGGTCGCGCGTCCCGCTGTTGGTCGACGAACACGGCCAGATCGTGTGGGTGATTGGCCACCGGCTCGCGGAGACAGCACGGGTGACGGCAGCCACGACCCAGGTGGCTCGGATTCGGGTGCACGCGATTCACCCGGGTCTTGCTTGATTCCGCTGCAATCTCGTCGTATCGTATACTCGACCTGCCAAATGGGAGGTTGACTCGGTGATCAATCGGTACATGCGCAATCTCGTCGTGTGGGCGATCATCCTTGCGGTGATCATCGCCTATGTGGCTGGCTGGCCGCCGCTGAGCCGCATGCGAACACCGCAAAAGGAGATCGACTACAGTCAATTCCTGACCCAGGCCGAGGCGGGCCTGATTGCCAAGGTGGCGATCTCGGACGAGTCGATCACGGGAGAGTACAAGGACGGTGCGGCGTTCCGCACCAACACACCAATTAGCGACGCATCCACCAAGGACATTGTGACCCTCTTGCGGGCCAAGGGAGCCATCATCACCTTCTCGCCGCGGTCCCGGGGGAGCTGGCAAGGGGCGTTGCTGAACATCCTGCCATTTGTGTTCATCCTTGGTTTGTGGATGTGGATGTTCCGCCAAGCCCAGAGCGGGAGCAGCCAGGCGATGTCGTTTGGGAAGTCGCGCGCGCGCCTGCATACCGAAAACCGGCCCAAAGTGACCTTTGATGACGTTGCCGGGGTGGACGAGGCCAAAGAGGAACTGCAAGAGGTGATTGAGTTCCTCAAGCACCCCAAGAAATTCCAGGCGCTGGGGGCCAAGATTCCCCGCGGGGTGTTGCTGGTCGGCCCGCCAGGGAGCGGGAAGACGTTGCTCGCGAAAGCGATTGCCGGGGAAGCGGGCGTGCCGTTCTTCTCGATCTCCGGTTCAGAGTTCGTGGAGATGTTTGTTGGTGTCGGGGCCTCCGTCACAGGCGACACTTTCGTCCTGGTTCGTGATGAGCAGGGTGCGCGGTTGGTGCCGATCGGGGAGTTTGTCGATGGGTACTTCGGAGCCGGCGTAGACGGGCGAGTCGTCCCGATTCACGGTGTGGAAGCGCTGGGCTACGAACCACGCCTCTCTGGGTTCCGGGGCAAGCTGCCCGGCTTTGCGGCGAGTACCTGGACGCGAGTGCGGGGAGTTTATCGACATAAGGTCAACGAAATCTTCGAGATCCATTACCTGGGAGGAACCCTCCGCACGACAGGGGATCACAGTGTGTTTGTGCGGGGACACGGAGGGATCCAGCCCAAGGCGGCCCGAGACCTCGTGCCCGGGGATGTGCTCGTGGACCTGCCGTACAAAGTGCGCGGCCAGTTCGACCGGTTGGTGGGAACAGTTCACGAGATTCGCGCCCACCAGTTCGCGGGTATGCCCACCATCACTCTGCCGGTCACTGTTCGCGATGAGGCGACAATCAAGGCCTTTGAGTATGCGAAGGCAAATGTTGGACGGATGTCCCAACACGCAATTGGGGCGAACATCGGCGTGTCCCAGGCGACTGTCGGCAACTGGCAGTCGGGGAAGCATGAGCCGCGCGCATTGTCCACCCGGTTTGCGCGAACACCCCTGCCAAGCGAGATTCCAGTGACGCCATCGCTGCTAAAGCTATTCGGCTATTACACTGCAGAGGGGCGCGCGTTTGGGGCCCTAGACTATTGCTTTGGCTCGCACGAGAAGGACCTGATTGAGGACTGCCGTCGGTTGATGCGTGAGCACTTCAACCTCGACGCAGAGATCCAAGAGACGGAAGATAACGCGACGCATCTGATCTACCGTTCGGCGCCTCTCGGACGGTTCTTCGCGGCGCAGTGTGGAAACGGGAGCCATCACAAGCATGTGCCAGAGCTGCTTTGGACGCTTTCGTATCCGCACTTTCTCGCTTACCTTGAGGGATGCGCGGAAGGCGACGGCTACCTGGCGCGTAGTGGCAAGCTGGAAATCACCTCAGTGAGCCATCACCTTATCCGGGAGTTGGCATGGCTCTGCGCGATGCACGGCGTGAAGTGCGGCGTCGGCCACGGGTACCTGCGTGGGGGACGGATTATCAAGTCCACGCCGTTGCCTGATGGCGAGTACTGGCGACTCACTATCGGCAAGACCAGTAATCCCCTCTTGCGTGTGCTGGGGAACCATCAGCACAAGAAGGCGATTGTGCAGTACGTAATACGAAAACCTTTCGATGGCTACGTCTACGATCTGTGCGGTTGCGACAATGAGGCGTTCTTCGGTGGGGAGAAGCCGGTGCTGCTCCATAATAGCCGGGTTCGGGACCTTTTCGATCAGGCCAAGAAGAGTGCGCCTGACATACTCTTCATTGATGAGATCGATGCCGTAGGCCGTCAGCGGGGCGCTGGACTCGGAGGTGGGCACGACGAGCGCGAGCAGACGCTCAATCAGCTACTGGTTGAGATGGATGGATTCGATCCGAACGCAGGGATCATTATCATCGCTGCGACCAACCGGCCCGATATCCTCGATCCCGCGCTGCTACGTCCCGGGCGATTTGATCGCCGAGTGGTCGTCGACAATCCTGACACGAAAGGTCGGCGCGCGATTCTAGACGTCCATGTTCGCGGCAAGCCGTTGGGCGAGGATGTCGACCTCGGGCGCCTTGCCAAGCACACGCCAGGGTTTTCAGGTGCCGACCTCGCCAACTTGGTGAATGAGGCTGCCCTGCTCGCCGCGCGGCACAATAAGAAGAAGATCGCGATGGAAGAAATGGAAGAAGCCATCGAGCGGGTCATTGCCGGTCCGCAGCGGCGTAGCCGGATCCTCAGCGCTAAAGAGCGCGAGATCGCGGCGTACCACGAAGCTGGTCACACGATTCTCGGCAAAGTGCTTCCTGACGCGGATCCCCCGCACAAGGTCACCATTCTTCCCCGGGGAATGGCGCTGGGGTACGTGATCTCCGCCCCGCCGGAAGACAAATACAACTACACGCGGACCGAGCTGCTTGATCGCATTACCGTCGCGCTGGGCGGCCGGGTCGCGGAGGAACTCGTCTTCAATGAGGTGACCACGGGGGCGCAGAACGACTTCGAGCAGGCGACCGAGCTGGCGCGGAAGATGGTCACCGAGTTCGGGATGAGCGAAAAGCTCGGTCCGCTCTCTTTGGGCAGGCGCCATGGTCCGGTCTTCCTAGGGCGCGATCTTGTCGAGACGCGGAACTACAGCGAAGAGATCGCCTACGAGATCGACAAGGAAGTGCGTCGGATTATCGACGACTGCTACGGACGAGCGCGGACGCTCATCGTCGAGCACCGGCCCACCCTTGAGCGCGTCGCCACAACGCTCTTGGAGAAGGAGAGCCTTGAAGGGGACGAACTCGAACGGGTGCTTGCCGGTGAGCCCCTCGTGAGCGCGGTGCCGGGTCAGGCTGCGGCGCCCGTCACGCCAAGACCGGAGGCGGCGGTCCGCCCGGAGACCCCGATGCCCGCACTCAATCCGAAACCCGAGGCGTCCTGACCTGGAGGCCTCATCACTCGATCGCCACCCGAGGGCCGCTCCGCTGGAGCGGCCCTCGTCGTCTTCAATGGACGCCGAACTCTGGTCTATTGCGCCCGCAGGGCCCTCAAAGCGCGTCGTTGCGTGGGGGTCGCCGCCAGGGAAGGGAGAGTCTTCGCAGTCCGCGAACTCATCAGGACGGCGCGGGCTTGGAAGTGCTCTCCGACAGCTTGGCGGTTGGGAATTCAGCTCCCGCCGTCCCTGCTGCCAGAGCGGCGGTTGATGTCGGATGCCTAAAGGGGAATTAACAGTGCAGTCACGAGAGATTACCGTTGGTGGACTACTTGCGGCGGTGAGCTTGCTCATCCCGCTCTTCTTCCGCAGCACGTTGCAGATCGTGATCCCGACCATCGGATTTTCCGCGACCCTCGCCTCTCACGTGCCGACCATGTTGGCGATGGCCGTGAGTCCGATGGTGGCGCTGGGGGCAGGGGTGGCGAGTACCATTGGGTTCTGGATCACCCTTGGCCCGATCGTCGGCGGCCGCGCCGCGACGCACATTGTCTGGGGGGTGCTCGGCGCGCTGGTCTATCAGCGGACGCACCGCATCCTCTGGGCCTTAGCCGTAGCGCTGCCCATTCACGCGGTGGGTGAAGGCCTCGTCGTCTGGTACGGGACGGGGACGTTCCACAACGGCCTCATCGTCATGGGCACCACGCTCCTCCACCATCTGGTGGACAGTGCATTCACACTCGCTCTCGTGCCTCTCGTCCGGCCAGCGATGGAACCGAGGCGCGCGCAGGCCCGGTGAGGGGTGTGCGATGGCGGGGCAGGTGGAGGTGCCCGACGTGCGAATTGATCGGGCTGTGTCTGTGCCCCCCCACACCACCGCCCTCATTGTCGTTGACATGCAACAGGATTTTGTGCACCCGGGGGGCGCCCTGGTGGTCCCGGATGCGTCCGAGACGATTCCCGCCATCCAGCGCCTCCTGGCGTTTGCCCGCACCCATGGGATGGCGGTCTTCTACACCCAGGACACGCATGACCCGGGCGACCTTGAGTTTCCCATCTGGGGGGAGCACGCGCTGCGCGGGTCGTGGGGATGGCAGATCGTCGGCGAGCTCGCGCCTGCGCGCGGCGAGCGCGTGATCGAGAAGCAGCGCTACGACGGATTCTTCGGGACGTCGCTTGATGACGAATTGCAGAAGAAGGGTATCAAGACCGTCATCGTCTGCGGGACCGTCGCGAACATCTGCGTCCTGCACACAGCGGGGAGCGCTGCGCTGCGGGGGTACCGTGTGGTCCTCCCGATCGATGCTATCTCGGCCCTCCTTGATTTTGATCTACAGGTTGCCCTC
>OBEQ011150213.1_pt1 | contig 70700 bp, 72 predicted proteins | sample 1670901 | NCBI WGS metagenome assembly OBEQ01 (sample SAMEA104232315, study PRJEB22302) | groundwater metagenome | biome: forest; feature: aquifer; material: groundwater | place: USA | collected 2011-08-07 | depth 5.4 m
CGTAGCGGGGTGACAGGCATTTCGTATAACCGCAGTTCGGCGATGTCGTGAGCGCTTCAATAGCGCGAGCGGCAGCGCTGGACTGCGGGCACCGCGACCCATTCGGTAAAATTGCGAGCATAGCGAGCGATTTTGCCGAACTATTGATATACGCAATTATTGAAAATGTGGCTAAAATATGATATAATAATGTGGTAAATTTTAATTCATAAAGGGGGTATGAATCAAAGTCATTATTTTCCCAGTCAAGATCCGATTATCAAGTTGAAACAGGAAATGAAACTTCGTAGATTTAGCCAAAGTACGATAAAATCGTATCTGCATTATATCACGGATTTTTTGAAATATGCAAACAAAAGCCCGCGGGATGCGAATACTATCGATGTCAGGGCTTATTTGGAGAAAATGGCCGATAACGGAGTCTCCTCATCTACTTTGAATAGTGCCTATAGTGCTTTGTGGTTTTATTTTGGAAAAATTCTTCGTCGACAGTTTTTTGCCAATATTCCTCGTGCTAAAAAGGATAAAAAATTACCAGAAGTTTTTAATATTGAAGAAGTTCGAAAAATATTGGGCTCAATACAGAATGTTAAACACAAGTTATTCTTGGGGTTGATGTATTCATCCGGTCTGCGATTGTCTGAAACGATAAATGTGCGGGTAGGGGATTTGAATTTTACTAAAAAATTACTGACAGTTCGTGGAGGCAAGGGATCAAAAGACAGGGTGACGATTTTGTCGGACAAAGTTGGTGGAGTATTGCAAAGATATACTAAAAATAAACAACCGAGTGATTTGGTGTTTGAAAGTAATCGCGGTGGAAAAATGAGTGACCGTACTGGACAATGTATTTTTGAAGCTGCTTTGCAGGACTCGGGGGTGAGGCGACACGGCTCTTGTCACACTCTGCGTCACAGTTTTGCTACCCATCTACTTGAAAATGGGACGGATATCAGGTATATTCAAGAATTGTTGGGGCATGCGAAGTTGCAGACGACCCAGATTTATACGCATGTGGCCAATAGTAATTTACAGGGGATTAAGAGTCCATTGGATTAAAAAAATTAACAAAAAAACCACCGGTCACCTAAGAAGAAAATATTTTTCTGCTCAGGTGATTTGCCGGTGGTTTTTCCGCTTCTTGGCAACCCCGGTATTTCTTCCCGGGGGAGTGCGTGCAGCGTAGCTCACTGAGTAGAGCTATTGGGTGGTAGGACTTTTTTCGTTGAGGTAGATCAACAAAGTGATCTTCCTGCGCCCCCAGCCATTTTCCTTGTTGATGACCGCCCAGGCCACCTCGCGGGGCAGTGTCTGCCCCATGGAGTTTCCTGCCCGTCTGGCCGCTTCTTTCACCAGTCTGCCTGCCTGTTGGGCATGGTTGGTGATGCCAGCTACCATTTGTCGATCCAGATGGGATTCCAGTTGTTGACGATGGTTGGCCACCTCCTCTGGCTGGAAGAGTGGTCCGCAGACCGCCGCGCCCTCGGCGATGAAGTCTCGGTGTCATAGCACTCTCCTTCCAAGACCACGTGGCTTGGTAATTAAATATTAGTTTATTTATTCACTAAAAGCAAGTTTGCCACCTTTATTTGTTTTAATTTTTTTGTTAGAATAATGATGGTATGAATAAAAAAATTTTGGGAAAATTAACAGTTTTACCTGATGCGCCTGGCGTGTATGTTTTTTTAAATTATCAAAAAGAAATTATTTATGTTGGCAAAGCGTCATCGCTTAGAAGTCGTGTTCGTAGTTATTTTGCCGATAAAAAATCTCCGCGTCCGATCGAGGAAATGATTCACGAGGTGGTGAATCTCAAAACTGAACAGACTGATTCGGCACTTGAAGCAGCTATTTTAGAGGGGTATTATATAAAAAAATATCGTCCGAAATATAATATTCAGTGGCGCGATGATAAAAGTTGGAATTGGATAGGAATTAATAAAGATGTTTATCCAAAAGTTTTGACTATCCGTCAACATGAATTAACTGAACAAAAAAAGAAAGAATTTAAAAATTTATTTGGTCCGTATCCGGGATTGAATACGAAAGAAGCGTTGAAATTATTACGAAAGATTTTTGGGTTTTCTAATTGCGAGCCAAATGCCAAACGACCTTGTTTTTATTATCAACTTGGACAATGTTTAGGTGTCTGTACTGGAGAAATATCGGCGAAAGATTATGTGACCAAAGTAATTCGACCGCTGTGTTTATTTTTGGATGGACAAAAGAAATTGTTGATAAAAAGGATCGAAAAAGAAATGTCCGTAAATTCAAAACGAGAAAATTTTGAAGAGGCGGCACGTTTGCGTAATCAGTTGTATTATTTACAAAAAATTCAGGATGTTGCTTTGCTCAATGATAGTTTTGTAATGGATATGGTGAAAAGGGATTCCTCCGCTACGGTTCGCAATGACATGAGGATAGAAGGTTATGATATTTCCAATCTGGGTAATAGTGATAAAGTGGGAAGTATGGTAGTATTTGATGAAGCTGGTTCGGTAAAAAATCAGTATCGTAAATTCAAAATAAAGACGGTGGCGGGACAGAACGATGTGGATTGTCTAGCGGAAGTATTGGAGCGTCGATTAAAACACAGTGAATGGCCAATGCCGAATATTTTTCTTATTGATGGTGGTCTACCACAAGTAAATAAAGCAAAAACAGTATTGCGTGAAGCGGGAGTGAACACTCCGATTGTTGGAATTGCTAAGGGGGCAAAGCGAAAACGTAATGATTTTTTTGTGGTAACTGAGTCAATGGAAATAAAAAATTGGATTAAGGAAAATAAAAACTTATTAATACAGGTGCGTGACGAAGCTCATCGGTTTGCTATTACTTTTAATCGTGCACAGAGAAAATTAAAATATTAAATTTGTGAAAAGACATTATTTTATTGGCCAATTTAATTGGGGAGATCAAGTGGTAAAATGTTTGGATACAGAAATTATTCATCAGATAAAAGATGTTTTGAAAATTAAAATTGGTGAAGAGGTGGTGTTGTGTGATGGAAAGGGAAAGGCGGTGGTAGTAAAACTTGAAAAAATGGATAAAAAATCTTTGGAATTTTCGCTGATAAATTTTTTACCTGCAAAAAAAGACAACAAACAGGTGATATTGTGTGCAGCCATGCTCAAACGAGATAGTTTTGAATGGCTGTTACAAAAAGCGGTGGAGGTCGGAGTAGATGAAATTGTTCCGATTATTTCTGAGCGCACGGTAAAAATTGGGTCAAATGAAAAACGTTGGCAGAAGATTATTAAAGAAGCAGCGGAGCAAAGTGAGCGACAAATTTTACCAAAATTGAACAATCCTCTGTCCCTTAAAGAAGCTCTCAAAACGAAAAATAGCAAAGTTATGTTTTTTGATCCCAGTGGCATCGGTGTTGATAAAATAAAAACTCAAGATAAAAATATAACGGTATTTATTGGTCCAGAAGGCGGTTGGAGTGACAATGAAATTCAACAGGCACAAACCGCTGGAGTAGAAGTTATAAACTTGGGAGATAATATTTTACGAGGAGAAACTGCTGGCGTAGTGGCGGTGTATTTGGCTAAAAATATTTTTTAAGGTAGAATGTAATTATATGGTAGTAGATATTGAAAAAATAAAATCTGAAGGCGGACATCTTCGACAAGAAGTGCGTCAAAAGACGATGGATTTGATCTTGGCCGCTTTTGGTTTTGTGGCCGGTTTGGCTTGGAATGAAGCCATAAAAGCCTTGATTGAGGAGATTTTTCCTGCACACAATAACTCAGTATGGGCAAAACTTACTTATGCCTTGTTAGTGACGGTGTTGGTGGTCATAGTGTCAGTATATTTCGTCCGCACCACCTCAAAAAGTGTGTCAGTGGGCGATAAACAGGAGTAGATACTTGACATTTTTTCGTTTTTTGTTTATTATATTGTTTATGTTAGCCAAAAATAATCGAGGTGAATCTTGGGTAGAAGTTTTAAAATTCATTGGCAAATGCCCAATCTGTAATAAACATTACGAAGAAAATCGGGCGAAGTTGTTTGCCAAACATGATATGGCCAATTTGATCCATATTACTTGTAGTAAATGTGCCGGGAATTTTATTGCGATGGTTGTAGTGATGGGACAAGGACTAAGTTCGGTTGGTATGGTAACAGATCTCACTTTTGACGATGCTAAACAACTTTATAAAACCGCACCACTGACTGTAGACGAAATTATCAGTGGTTATCAATTTTTTCAAAAAAATTATTAATAATAAATTAAATTTGTAAGATATGGCATATTTGTTGCAAGCGGTGACCCGCACTATTAAAGGACAAAAATCTCGTGAAGAAGGAAAATTACCAGCTGTAACATACGGAGCTGGCAATGAAACTGTTTCGTTAGATTTAAATTACGGCGACTTTCTTAAGCTTTATAAACAAGCTGGTGATTCTAGTTTGATTGATTTAGAAATCGACGGAAAAAATGTTGGAAAGGTATTGGTACACGAAGTACAATACAACCCGGTAAAAGACACTCCAACTCATGTAGATTTACGTCGTATTGATATGAATAAATTGATGCAAGCTCCAGTGGTATTGCATTTTGTTGGTGAGGCTCCGGCCGTAAAGGCGATGGGTGGTACATTGGTACAAACTTTAACTACAGTTACTGTAGAATGTTTGCCAAAAGATTTGGTATCATTTATCGAGATCAATTTGGCCAACCTGAAAACTTTTGAAGATTTGGTGAAAGTAAAAGATTTAGTTTTGTCTGAAGGTCTTAAGGTTGTGGCTCCACAAGGTGATGCTTTGGTAGTGAAAGTGATAGCGGCAATGACTGAAGATGAAATCAAAGCGATGGAAGATGCTGGTAAGAATTTGGATGTTAGTAAAATCGAATCAGCTGGCAAGAAGAAAGAAGATGAAGCTGGCGCTGAAGGTGAAGCCGCTGCCGGAGATAAAAAAGCTGAAGAAAAGAAACCGGCAGACAAGAAATAATTTCATTAAAATATTAGTCCCCGTTATTAAGCGGGGATTTTTATTTTATGTTATAATAAGTCCTATTATGCAAACAAAAATAAAATTTTTAAAGATTATTTTTCTCATTTATTTGGTAGTATTGTTAGTAATGGTGATAACTTTTTACTTAGTTGAGCGTGGTTTTAATAATAAAATTATTTTAAAGAATGAAGCTGTTTTACCAGCGACTGTTTATTTTAGTTCACTGGATGGGCTAACGGTCAGTAGTACTGAAAAAATAAATCCGTCAGTGGTTGGTGTCATGATCGACAACCATTCGATCGCTCGGCCGCAAAATGGTTTGTTGTCTGCAAAAATAGTCTATGAAGCGCCGGTTGAAGGTGGCATCACTCGATATTTTGCTATTTTTGATAGTGAACAAAATATAGAAAAGGTTGGACCAGTACGTAGTGCTCGACCGTATTTTATTGATTGGTTGCAAGAATATAGTGGTTTGTATATGCATTGTGGCGGATCGCCAGAGGCATTGGATATTTTAAAACAAGGATCGGTTTTTGATTTCAATGAAATGTTTAACGGACAGTATTTTTGGCGTGATGATAATAAAGAAGCGCCTCATAATTTATATACCAACAGTGATAAATGGAATAAGGCGTTATCGGCGCACCCAGAAAGTAAAAAGATTTTTAATAATGCTTGGAAGTTTGGTAAAATTACATCTAGTAGTTTGGAAATGGTAAAAAATGTTTCTATAGAGTATTCGTCAGATTATATAGTTGGTTGGCATTATGATGAAATACAGAAAAATTATATACGATATATAAACGAGGTTATTTCACGTGAAGGAGAAAATGATTTGGTGGCTGATAGTATCGTTATTCAATATGTGAAATTACGAGTGATAGATGATTATGGTCGTAAAGAAATCACTACTGACAGACAAGGTGATCTGCGTTTTTTACGAGATGGCACAATGGTGCGTGGACTTTGGAAAAAAGAAAACGGACGCACTAGATTTTATAATGTTACCGGTCAAGAATTAAATTTGAAACCAGGAAAAGTTTGGATACAAATAGTGCCCAAGGAAATAAATATAAAAATATCCACTTAATCAGGTGGATATTTTTAGTATTCGATCTAGTCCGGCTAGGTCTTTTTTTATTTCTAATTTACTTTGGGGTAGATATTTTTTGGCCAACCGTTTGATTTGATCGGTTTGGGTTGGATCAAACTCAAATAAAATTAATAGTTTTTTTCCAATGAATATTTTTGTTATTTGTTCTAATAGTTGGCGGTAAAGTGCCAAACCATTTTCTTTGGCTATCAGCGCAACCCGTGGTTCTTTTTGGATTGATGGTTCTTGTTTTACTTGTTTATCAGTGAGATAGGGGAGATTGGCGGTAATTATTATTTGTTCAAAAGATTGGTAGTCTCGGTTGAATATTTTTGTTAGCAAGTTGCTTTTTAACAATTCTATTTTTGTATTTTTTACTTTTGCGTTGTCATTCCCGTGAAAACGGGAATCTAAAATTTTATCAATATTTTTTCTAGCCACTTGTAAAGCTTTTTTTGAAATATCTAAGGCGATAGTAGAATGTATGTTAGTGCTATTTTTTAAAATTGAAATCGGTATACAGCCACTACCAGTACCCACGTCAATCGATAGTATTTTTTTTGTCGAGCCGTTAACTTCACTCAATACTTCTTCTACTAATATCTCAGTTTCCGGGCGGGGGATGAGGACATGTTTGTTGACGAAAAAATCCAATCCAAAAAATTCTTTATTTTTGGTAATCGCGGCAATAGAATAGCCTCGATTAAATAAAAATAAATAATAAATAAAACGCCAGTATTGTGCTAAATTTAGCTGATATTTTGGATGGGAAAGAACAAAAACTCGGTTACTATCGATAGCGTGTGCGAGCAGTAATTCTGTTTCAATAGTTGAATTTTTGAGAAGATTTTTTATAGTAAAATTAAACATCGGAAATTTCTTTGTAGTCTTCTTCGCGTAAAGCCAAAATTAGTGGCTCCAATTCGCCATCTAAAATAGTATTGATGTTATTCCAGTTTTGATGGATACGATGATCAGTAATACGATCTTGGGGAAAGTTGTAAGTACGGATTTTTTCACTGCGATCACCGGTGCCGATTTGTGATTTGCGTTTGTCAGACATTTCTTTTTCGTGTTTTTCTCTTTCGATTTCATAAAGACGAGAACGTAATACTTTCATCGCTTTATCTTTGTTGGCAGTCTGCGAACGTTCGTCTTGACATTGCACAATAGCGCCGGTAGGGATATGGACGATACGTACGGCCGAGTAGGTAGTGTTTACACTTTGACCACCATTACCGCCGGCACAAAAAGTATCGATGCGCAAATCTTTGGCTTCAATTTTAAATTCTATTTCATCAATTTCCGGCATAACAGCGACAGTGGTAGTTGAGGTGTGGATGCGTCCGGCTTTTTCAGTGTCAGGGACACGCTGTACGCGGTGTACACCCATTTCATATTTTAGATCTTTGTAGACGTATTTGCCTTTGATAGAAAAAATAATTTCTTTATAACCGCCAATGCCAATACGGTTTGTGTCAATAATATCCACTTTCCACCCTTTATTTTCGGCATAGCGTGAATACATACGAAATAATTCCGCTGCAAACAAAGCCGATTCATCACCGCCAACGCCAGCCCGGATTTCAACGATCACATTTTTCTTGTCCATCGGGTCATGCGGTCGCGTGAGTTCGGATAGTTCGGTCTCTAAAGATAAAATTTTTGTTTTTAACTCTTCGATTTCACTTTGCGTGAGTTGTTTCATTTCCTCATCCGTTTCGATTAATAACATTTTTTCAGATTGCACTAAATCAATCTCCGATTTATCCAAATCAAAAATTTTATCTTTTATTAATTGCAGTTCACTATATTCTTGGGATACCTCTTTAAGTTTATTAGAATCGTTAAGAATAGCTGGGTCTTGTAGTTCCGCTTCTAATTTGAGATATTTATTTTTTATGTCGATGTATTTTTGAATCATATTATCCAGTATATATTAAAAAACAGACCAAAGCAAAATAAGCTAAAATGGTCTGTTTTTAGAATTGTTAGGCTTTGGCTGCTTTTTTGGCAACTTTTTTAGCGGCCGAAGCAGCTTTTTTTACTTTTTTACCTTTGCGAACTGCGGCAGCGGCAGCAACTTTGCCTACCTTTTCTTGGAATTTCTCTACGCGGCGAGCGGTATCAACAAATTTCTGTTTGCCGGTATAGAAAGGATGACATTGGTTACATAACTCAACGCGGATTTCTTTCATAGTACTACCAGTGGTAAAAGTCTTACCACAAGCGCAGGATACCACGCAATCTTCATTATATTCTGGATGAATCTTCTTTTTCATAATTACTAAGGTTGAAATAAGAAATAAAATGTATTTTATTTCTTATGAGACCTGACGTAATTTCAAGTTTCGTAGAAACTTATAATTACTAAGGTTGAATTTAAAAAGGTAAAATTAAAAAAGATGGTTTTTCTTAATGGCTAGAATTATAGCAGATTATCCAAAAAAGTCAAGAGAGATGGTATCTGTCATATCTATCTTGGACTGTTGTCCCCAAGGCGACGGACTTTTGTTTTTGAAAGATATTTGATATACTAAATTTTAGTCTTGATTATTCAAATAAAACTGTATGATTGATGAAAAACTTGATCCCAATCGTTGGAAATTTTTCCCAGGAAGACTCAGAGAAATTTGTTTGGCGCGTGAATTGTTAGCAGATACTTTTTGGGGATGTAAAGAACATGGCGATACGGCTCAAGGTTTAGAAAAATATTTTTATCAATTTGCTTTGGCTGCCAGGTCTGGTCGATAGGGGCTGAAATTGACAAAATCTGAAATATGTGGTATAAAGAACAGTTGAAATACTGTTCTTTATTTTTTATCACAGTTTTCTTTTTGCCTTATTTAAGCCAAGTAAAGTAGAAAAAAGGCTGGGATAAAAACCCATCCCTCACGGCAAGTAGCTGTCGGCACATTGGGTGCTGGCGATTATAAGCCAATTGGTGTTTTGGAGGTTTGTCATGGCGACTATCGTCGACGGCGAATTGTACAAGAAGTTGGATGGCCAACTCGAAGAGATCAAGCGGCAACTGCGGCAAAAGGGAGGGTTTCCCTACGATCCGCAACTGCTCGTCTTGGGTCTTCAGGCCATCATCGAGGGACGGTTCGAGGCTTTGGGGAGTTTGTTCCCCAGTGAGCGCCTCGTTCCCGACCTCATCCCAAAAGGTTGGAAGGTTCTCGAGGACATCGAGCCCACCGCCAACCTTGACGTAGGCAAGTTGAAGTTCAGGTCGTTCCTCAAGGACGGCGAGAGCTACATCGGCGGAGACGAAATGCGCAAGCGCGCGATCACGCTCGGGGGCAACCTCGGGCTGTGCGATGCGCCTCGCATTTTGGCTGATCAGGTCAAGATCCCCGCCAATCTGCGCGACTGCTATATCGTGCTTCCGGGTACGAAGTTGCGCGCTTCGGGCGGCGATCTCCGCGTGGCTTCTCTCTACTGGGATGGTTCGCGTTGGTTGTTGAGCTTCCTCTGGCTGGCCGCCGCTTCAACGGCCGCTCTCGCGTTGCGTGCAGCGAGTAAGAAGCTTTGGTCACTCGGACTCTCGGCACTTTCGTGTCGGTTGTCCGGTCCTCGGTTTCTTAGACCCTCGTTTCGGCGTTCACTTGAAAAAGTGGATGTCCGAAGCGAGGGTCTTCTGTTTTACGAAATATTTTGTTATACTAAATCAAGATTTTACAGACACTGTCCCGATTAAAATTTGGACGTGTAAAATTCGCAACTTCATACTTCAGAATACGGTCGGTCAAGGCTTGCCGTAGCGTAAGTATGAAATGAAAAATGAAGATACTCGGTGCGGTGTGTTAGGGAGATCACGTCTTCAAATACTATTCAACCCCAAGAGTATTCGCGGGGTGGTGGCACAGAAGACATATCGCATATTTTGCGCGATTCGGACGGCGATCTCCGCGTGGCTTATCTCAACTGGAATGGTTCGCGTTGGGTGTTGAACTTCAACTGGCTGGACAACAACTTCAACGGCAACTATCGCGTTGCGTGCAGCTAGTCTCTTCTTACTCTTGCTTTAATTGGCGGGAGTTTCTTTTTTAAAAAGTTGTAACCATTTACCGGTCATTTTTCCTGCGGCTGTAAGTTTTTGGGATAATTGTCCGTATTTGTTGGCGGTTAGTCCTTTGGCTTCCCACAACAGAGTAATAAAAAATTTTAAGTTATCCAGCTTTTTACTCAGTTCTTCCAATATATTTAATTTATCTTCCCGTCTGGCATATTTGGCCGTAAAAGTAATTTCCAACAACTCCACAAACAGATTATCTATTTTAACTCCTAATGTATACCGTGTTAACCTCGGTAAATTCGGTAAAAAACTATGCCACAACAAATAACTTTCTTTGAGCAAAGACAGTATAGGGATTTCAGCACTACTCCTGAGGGGGGGGGGCTTGAAAGGATTCGGAAAACGAAGTTTGAGTCATACTTATAGTGATATTATTTCATTAGAAAATTTGTGTTTGGCGTGGGAGGAGTTTGTTGTTGGAAAGAAAAAGAAAATGGACGTGATAAGGTTTGGACGAAACTTAATGGATAATATTGTAGAGCTTCACGAGAGTTTGGTCAAACGAACTTATTGTCACGGAGGATACGAAAGTTTTTATATTACCGATCCAAAAAAACGGCATATTCATAAAGCCAGTGCTCAAGATCGTTTGCTTCATCATGCTATTTATCGTATTTTGTATTCGTTTTTTGATCGTACTTATATTTTTAATTCTTATTCTTGTAGAGATAATAAGGGTACACATAGGGCGATTAACCGTTTTAATCAGATCACAATTAAAGTGAGTAAAAATAATACCCGCACTTGTTGGGTATTAAAGTGTGATATAAAAAAGTTTTTTGCTAGCATTGATCAAAAAATATTGATTGGTATCTTACAAGAATACATACCAGATGAAAATATAACTTGGTTGTTAAAAAATATTATTGCTAGTTTTCATACGGACACACAGGTGGGAGTTGGTTTGCCACTGGGCAATCTCACGTCGCAACTTTTCTCAAATATCTACATGAATCGTTTTGACCAATGGGTGAAACACACTTTAAAGGCAAAACATTATATCCGTTATGCTGACGATTTTGTATTTCTTTCGGGAGATAAAAATTATCTTAAAAATCTTATTTCACAAATACAATTATTTTTACAAACAAAACTTAAATTGTCTTTACACCCAGATAAATTATTTTTAAAAACAACTGCATCAGGTATAGATTTTTTGGGTTGGGTGCATTTTTCTAATCATATGGTAATAAGAACTAAAACCAAACAGAGAATGTTCAGAAATATACAAAAGTCAATTAGTAAAGAAAGTTTAGAGTCATATTTTGGGCTTATAAAACACGGTAATTCTCAAAAATTACGCAAAAATGTGATATGGGAGAATTGGTTGTGGCAGAAATGAGCCAAAACTTGACTATTTAGCCAGGTTAGTATATAATCCGCTCATCTTTTAATCACTCATTCGCTCATTTTTTTTCCTCCCCCGACCACTCGGTGGGTGAGAGCGAAGAGGCAATAACTCCCTTAACGGGGAAGATAAGGAAAATATGACACAAATCCCATCCATGATGGACTTGCTAAAGTCCGGCATGCACTTCGGCCATCAGAAATCACGCTGGCACCCTAAAATGAAGCCATATATTTTTGGCGTTCGTAATGGTGTGCACATTTTAGATTTGGAGCGTACTGTAGAAGAATTACAAAAAGCTTTGAATTATGTCAAAAGTTTAGCTGCGACTGGAAAAGTAATTTTATTTGTTGGGACCAAACGTCAAGCTCAACCACTCGTAAAGGCAGCGGCTGAAAGTTGTGGTATGCCGTTTTTGACTGAACGCTGGATTGGTGGTTTGCTTACCAACTTTGATGAGACCAAACAACGTATTAAAAAATATAAAAGCTTAAAACAACAAATTGCTAGTGGCGAAATTGAAAAATATACAAAAAAAGAACAGCTTGATATAATAAAATCGGTCGCCAAGATGGATAGATATTTGGCTGGTTTGACCAATTTGGAAAAAATGCCAGATGCAATGTTTATTATTGATATGCGCGTTTGTAAGACTGCGGTGAATGAGGGTTTGCGTACCAACGTGCCGATTATCGGAGTATGTGACACCAATGTCAATCCAGATCAGGCTACCTATATTATCCCAGCCAATGATGATGCGGTAAATTCTATCAAGACTATTTCTAATTTGATTGCTGAGGCTATCAATGAAGGAAAAGCTGATTGGGAAAAGAATAAAATTTCAATGGAAAAAGATTTTAAAAAAGTAGAAGTAAAACCGGTTGTATATGTAGAAAATGATTCTTCAGGAAAATCTTCTTTGGTAAAAGCTACTGCTGCTAAGCCGGTTGTTAAGAAAGAGCGTCGCGCAATGACCAAAGAATCTAGTATCTAAATTATTTGTCATTCTCATAAAATTGGGAATCTAAACATTATAAATATATGACCATTACAGCCGCCGATATTGCCAAGCTCCGTGCTTCAACGGGCGCTGGCATGATGGATTGTAAAAATGCGATGACCGAAGCCGAAGGTGACATGGAAAAAGCCGCTGACCTTTTACGTAAAAAAGGTATTTTAAAGGCTGCGAAACGAGCCGACAAAGTTGCTAGCGAGGGTGTAGTGGTTGCTTATTTGAGTGTTGACAACAAAATTGGAGCTCTAGTAGAAATAAATTGTGAAACAGATTTCGTATCTGGCAGTGAAGATTTTGTTCAATTTGCCAAGGCGGTGGTTGAAGTGATTGGAAAAGAAAATCCAGCTGATGAAACTGCTCTGGTAGCTATCAAATTGGCTTCCGGAGAAACAGTAGGATCGGCGGTCAATGAACTTGGATTAAAATTGGGTGAAAAAATTTCTGTTCGTCGGTTTGTTCGTTATCAGACTGATGGGTTGGTAGCTACTTATTTACATGGTAAAAAGATTGGTATTATTTTGGAACTAGAAGGTGGTAATGTTGCTGTCGGTTCTGATGTAGCGATGCATATTGCGGCCACTAACCCAAAATGTATAGACCGCACTTCTATCGATCCAGCTTTGGTAGTCAAAGAAAGAGAAATTTATACAGACCAACTCAAACAACAAGGCAAACCGGAAAACATGATTGAAAACATTCTCAAAGGGAAATTGGACAAATATTTTGCTGAAGTTTGTTTGGTTGAACAGCCATTTATCAAAAACGAAGAGATTAAGGTAGAAAAATTATTGGCTGATAACGGCGCCAAATTAGTTCGTTTTACTCGTTTTGAACTGGGTGAAGGGTTTGAAAAAGTGGTGAAGAACTTTGCTGAGGAAGTAGCGGAACAATTAAAGTAAAAATTTAAAAACAACTCTGAGTATTTCGGGGTTGTTTTTTTATTTAGTTTAAGGTAAAATTTAATAGTAATTTTTGTACAATGTTAAATAATATGACCAAACTCACAGTTTTAACCAAACGCGTCGGACCGATTCGGGGACGTCATCCTTGGGTGTTTTCGGGAGCACTTAAAAATATTCCAGATGGTATCAAAAGTGGTACGCCAATAAAACTTTACGATGAAGGAGATTTTTTCTTGGCTCAGGGTTATTTTAGTTCGTACGCTCAGATTGCGGTGCGTTTGTGGAGTTGGGACGAAAAAGATGAGATAGACGAAGCGTTTTTTATTAAAAAAATTAAAGATGCTTACGAAGTACGTCAGTATTTGGTGGAAGATAAAAAAACAAATTCATACCGTGTGGTAAATAGTGAAAACGATCTTTTACCAGGTTTGATTGTCGATAAATATGATGATTATTTATCCGTGCAATTTCATAATCTCGGTATTGCTTTTTGGAAAAAAGAAATTGTGTCGGCTTTGAATAAAGTGTTAAAACCAAAAGGAATTTATGAACGCAGTGATGTGGGTAATCGTGAAAAAGAAGGTGGAGCCAGTACCGGTGTGTTGGCTGGAAAAGTTCCAGAAAAAGTAGAAATTTTGGAAAATGGTTATAAATTTTTTGTTGATATTGTTAACGGACAAAAAACCGGTTTCTTTTTGGATCAACGAGATAAGCGCAGTGTTTTACAAAAATATTGCCAAGGTAAAAAAGTGTTAAATTGTTTTTCATACACGGGTGGATTTAGTGTTTATGCTATGGGTGGAGGCGCCAAAAAAGTGGTTAGTGTAGATTCGTCTCAAGCTGCCTTGGATATGGCACAAACCAATCTGAAACTCAATGGTTTTGATCTTAAAAAATGTGAATTTGTTTGTGAAGATGTAAAAAAATATTTACAACCGGAAACAAGTAAAATTGATTTTGAAGTGATTGTTTTAGACCCGCCCGCTTTTGTAAAAGATCGCCATAAAATAAAAGAAGGTTTGCAAGGATATCGAAAAATTAACGAAGCCGCTATTGCTGCTTTGCCAGCTAATGGAATTTTGGTAACTGCTTCTTGTTCACAACATATTACATTGTCAGATTTTCGCTATATGTTATCCGAAGCGGCTGGACGAGCAGGGCGAACTGTTCAAATATTGGAAACTTTCACTCATGGTATTGATCATCCAGAATTGGCTGCTTTTACCGAAGGTGAGTATTTAAAATGTGTGTTTGCCATTGTTCGCTAAAATCGGTATAATATTAAGTATAATTTTTTTAATAACTATATATTATGAATCTTGCTATCAATGGTTTTGGACGTATTGGTCGTCACGTTTTTAAAGCGGCTTTTAGTAAAAAAAACATCAAAATTGTTGGTATTAATGATTTGACGGACACCAAAACTCTGGCCCATCTTTTGAAACATGACACCGCTTATCGTACCTATGATTTGGAAGTGGGTTATGATGAAAAAAACATTATTATCAAAGGTAAAAAAATTCCAGTATTTGCGGAAAAAGATCCATCACTTTTGCCATGGGGTAAATTAAAAGTAGATGTAGTGATGGAATGTACTGGGCGTTTCACCGATAAAGCTGGCGCTGAATTGCATGTGAAAGCTGGAGCCAAAAAAGTAATAATTTCTGCTCCTGCCAAAGGTACGGATATCCCTACTTATGTGCGTGCGGTAAATTGTGGCAAAGTGGAAAAAGAAAAATCTTGTGTAATAAATAATGCTTCTTGTACTACCAATTGTATTGCACCAGTGATGGCCGTGCTCGAAGAAAAATTTGGCATTGCCAAAGCGATGTTGAATACTATTCACGCTTATACCGCTGATCAAAATTTACAAGATGGTCCACATAAAGATTTGCGTCGTGGTCGTGCGGCCGCTGAAAATATCGTGCCGACTTCGACTGGTGCGGCCAAAGCCGTGGGAGAGGTAATGAGTAGTGTAGTTGGTAAATTTGACGGTCTGGCAATTCGCGTGCCAGTGGTGACCGTTTCGCTTTCGGATATTACTGCGGTATTAAAAAAGAAAGTCACCAAAGAAGATATAAACAATGCTTTTGTCGTCGCCAGCAAGACATCTCGTTTTGCTGGAGTGCTCGCTGTGACCAACGAACCGCTCGTGTCTACCGATTTTATTGGTAACACCAATTCTTGCACAGTAGATTTGTCGTTGACCACTGTTGTGGATGGAGATTTGGTCAAAATTATTGCTTGGTATGATAATGAATATGGTTATGCGCACCGTCTCGTTGAGATGGCTGAACTTTATGCTTAAATAGTTGCTATATAATTTGCTAAAAAAATAATATGCGAACTTTAACAGTTGAAACAAACGAAAAGGTTGGACAGGAAGTAATTCTAAAAGGTTGGGTAAATGCTCGCCGTAACATGAGTAAAATTATTTTTTTTGATTTGCGTGATCGGGCGGGGATTTTGCAAGTAGTGGGAGTGCCAAATGAATTGGATGAAAAATCTCAAGCTGAATTGGTGCGTATTCGTCCAGAGTGGGTAGTAGAGATTCGTGGAATTGTAAATGCGCGCGGGGTCAAACAGCAAAATCCTGAGATGCCAACTGGCATGGTAGAAGTTTTGGCAAAAGAAATAAAAATATTGGCTGAAGCTGAGCCGTTGCCTCTTGATCTTGAAGACGAAAAGATTGGTATGGATATTCATTTGGATTATTTACCAATTACTTTGCGGGCGCCAAAATATCGCGCGGTTTTCAAAATTCAAGCAGAAATTGTTCGTGGTTTTCGTGATTATTTATTAGGACAAGATTTCGTTGAAATTCAGGCACCAAAAATTGTCGCCGCTTCCGCCGAGGGTGGGGCGGATGTTTTTGAAGTAAAATATTTAAAAAATAAAGCTACTTTAGCCCAGAGCCCTCAGTTTTATAAGCAAATAATGGTTGGCGTATTTGAAAGAGTTTTTGCCGTTGGCAACTGTTTTCGGGCGGAGCAACATGCGACCACTCGCCATCTCAATGAGTTCACTGGTTTGGATTTGGAATTTGGGATGATTACCGATCACCACGATGTGATGAACTTGGAAGTAGAAATGTTGCGCTATATTTTGAACAATTTAGAAAAAACTGTTGCAACTGAATTAAAATTATGGAATTATATTCGACCGGAAATCCCAGCCGAGGTGCCAACTTTTAAATTGCGTGAAGTACAGCAGATTATAAAAACAGAAACCGGTGTAGACCATACTTCCGAACCGGATCTAGAGCCAAGTGAAGAAAAATGGTTGGGAGAATATGTCAAAAATAAATTTAATTCCGATTTTGTTTTTGTTACTCATTACCCAACTTCCAAACGTCCGATGTATACTTTTCCCGATGAAACTGATCCTGAGTTTACCAAGAGTTTTGATTTATTATTTAGAGGGATTGAAATTACTTCTGGAGGTCAGCGTTTCAATGATTACAATCAACTGTTGGAAAGTATAAAGAAAAAAGATTTAAATCCAGATGATTTTAAATTTTATTTGGAAGCATTCAAATACGGTATGCCACCAGAAGGTGGTTTGGGTCTTGGGTTAGAGCGTCTTACGGCCAGATTGCTTGGTATCGACAATGTTAAATATGCTACTTTATTTCCACGTGATTTGAATCGTATCGATTTGCAAATCTCTCCACCGGAGTACAAACAACATGAATGAGATCAAGTTAGAAAAGTTTCAGGGTCCGCTTGATTTACTTCTACAATTAATCGAGTTGGAAAAACTGAATATTACTGAAGTTTCGTTGTCACAAATCACGGAACAATTTTTGCATTATTTGGATAAAATGGAAAAAGATCGTTCCGAGGAGTTGGCAGATTTTTTGGTGATTGCTACTAAATTGGTTTATTTAAAATCCAAAACTTTGTTACCATATTTGTATCCGGAAGAAGACGAAGGGCCGAGTCTAGCCGATCAACTCAAAATGTATCAACAATATATTTTGGCTAGTAAAAAAATAAATATTTTATGGAGTCAAAATAGGATTGCTTATGGTCGCACAGAACCGCCGATAAAAAATACTGAATTTGTTTTGCCGCTCAATGCTCGTGGTGATGATCTGCTAAAATCAATGCAAAAATTGGTATCACGATTGCGACCGCTGGATCCATTGCCAAAAATAACCATTGATCGGGCCGTATCAGTGAAACAAAAAGTAGATATAATCTGGAATGCTTTGAAACAGCATAAAAAAATAAATTTTAAAGATTTGATAACCAATGCGCAAAATAAGACGGAAGTAATTGTGAGTTTTTTAGCGTTGCTTGAATTAATGCGTGATCAAAAAGCCTTTATCAATCAAGCCGGTGCTTTTGGTAATATGGAAGTAAATTTAATTTAGTTTATATGAATATCAATTCACAATTAGAAACAATTTTATTTGTCGCGAGCAAACCTTTGTCTTTGAAAAAAATCGTCAAAGTTTTGCAAATAGAAGAATTGGCGGTTCAAGAAGCGTTGGTCAGTCTTTGTTTGAAATACAATAATCAAGAATCAGGAATAGTGGTAATTCAAAACAATGATGAATGGCAAATGGTGGCCAATTCAGACAATCGCGAATCAGCTGAGAACTTTTTGAAAGCGGAAGTGAGTGGTGAGCTAACTAGACCACAACTTGAAACACTGACAGTAGTATCATATTGTGGGCCAATCACCAGACCGGAACTTGAACAAATTCGCGGTGTAAATTGCAGTCTTATTTTGCGCAACCTGATGATGCGTGGCTTGGTAAAAGAATCCGATGACCCATCTGGGTTGTTGCCAAAATATGAGGTGACCATGGAATATCTGCGTCATTTGGGGATAAATAATTTGAATGAATTGCCTGAATATGACAAACTACACAATCACGAACATATTAGCATCACTTTGGCGCAGACAAATGAATCGGTTTCTTAATAAGTGTATTCATGTCTAAAAAATTTTTTGATTTTATTTCTTCATTTGGGATTATGCTCATAGGCGTAGTCCTGCTTTTTGTTGGTTCAATATCATATCCGCAAGTTTCTCAAAAAGTGTCTTTTTTGCCAAAATCAAAACCACGAATTATGGTGGTTGGAGGGGATGAACAGTTGCCGGTATTGCCGGTTAGCCATCCCAATGTCCCATTAAAAAAAGACCAAATAGCTTGTGGTGTACAACTGACTGCCGCGGCCGCGATTTTGATGGACGACAAAACCGACACTGTTTTGTTTGAAAAAAATGCCGATATTGTCCGACCGCTTGCCAGTATTTCCAAATTGATGTCAGTTTTGGTGTTGCTCGATCTCAATCCGGATTGGAAAAAAATAATAGAGATCACACCGGATGTCTATGATAACTATAGTCATTTTATAAATATTGGTGAAAAGTTTGCTATGAGCGATCTATGGAATATTGCTTTAGTTGGTTCGAGTAATAGTGCCATCAATGCTATGGTAAATGGAAGTGATATAAAAAAAGAAGATTTTGTAGTCAAGATGAACGAAAAAGCGCAGGATTTGCGTTTGCGTAGTTTGCATTTTGTAGAGCCGACAGGTATTGATGAAAGGAACGTAGGGACAGCGCGTGATGTAGCTCGTTTATTAAAGTATGCACTATCCAACGACAAAATTTATAATACCTTACAAATATCAGAATATTATGCGCAACCACTTGATCAAAAACCGCGTCGGATTTGGACAACTGATTGGCTTTTGAGCAAATGGGTGCCAAATAAATTTGGTGATTTTACTATCGCTGGAAAAACTGGTTTTATTGATGGTTCAAAATATAATTTTGCTGTGCGTATTGAAAATGGTAACAAACGCGCAATTCGCACAGTGGTGCTTGGCGCCGACACCGTTGAAGCTAGGTTTAGCGAAGCGCGCGATTTGGCTACTTGGGCGTTTGATCATTATGCTTGGCCGGGGGATAGTGGGTATGAGAAATTAGCTCAATAAAACAACAAAATCCCAAATTATACCTTTGGGTTTTTTTATTTTTGTGATATAATACAGTAATGCAACTAAAAAGCATAAAATCTGCGAAACATTTATTTGGTCAGCGTATTTTGGTACGCGTGGATTTTAATGTACCGGTAAAAAATGGCAACGTAATGGATAATTTTAAAATTCAAGCTAGCCTGCCGACCATCAAATTTTTATTACATAATGGTGCGCGCGTGATTTTGGTTAGTCATTTAGGTCGTCCGGCCAAAAAAGAAAAAAAGTTTTCGCTTTTACCAGTTGCCAAAGAATTGGAAAAACTGATTGGCACCAAAGTTATTTTTGATACTTTAGAAAATAGAGATAACTGGGATGGAGAAAAATTAGTAATGTTGGAAAATATTCGTTTTTATAAAGGTGAAGAAACCAACGATTTAAAATTTGCTAAACAGTTATCGCAGCTCGCCGATGTTTTTGTTTTAGATGGTTTTGCCGTCTCTCATCGCGATAGCGCATCGGTTAGTGGGGTCACCAAATACTTACCTGCTTATGCCGGTTTATTATTGACGGCAGAAGTAGATGGTTTGTCTAAAATAGTCGATAATCCAAAACAGCCGATGGTTTTGATGTTGGGTGGGCTAAAGATTGAAACGAAATTGTTAATTTTAAAAAATTTATTGCCCAAGGCAAGTAATGTTTTATTGGCTGGAGAAATATTTAATACTTATTTATGGGCGAAAGGGCATGGTGTTGGTAATTCATTGATTGATAAAAAATTAAAAGATATCGTTTTGAATTGTTTGAAAAGTAAAAAAATAATAATACCGATTGATGTAGTAGTTGGTACCGACAAAGGTAAAAAAGCTCGGGCGGTTTCTTTAGATAGAAAATTAATTTTAAAAAAAGACGAAAGTATTTTTGATATTGGCCCAAAAACTATTTTATTATTTGCCAAATATTTAAAAACCGCTAAAACTTTGATTTGGAACGGAGCAATGGGTCGGTTTGAACAAAAACCTTTCCAGCATGGTACTTATGCCTTGGTAAATTTATTTGCCAGTCGGGCAAAAGGGAAAGCTTTTGGTGTTTGTGGTGGCGGGGAAACAATAGAAATTTTACGTCATTTAAATTTATTAAATGAAATAGATCTGGTTTCCACTGGCGGTGGAGCAATGCTAGAATTTTTAAGTGGCAAACATTTACCCGGTTTAAAAAATTTATTAAAATAATTTTATTTAAAAATATGACTTGTGAAGAAAAAGGTGAAAATAAAAAATATTGCGGCGGGCATAGTTTTTTTGGCAAAAAATTATTAATGACACTGCTAGGAATTTTGTTGGTTTATATTATTGTGCTGACAGGCACTTTGATTCGTAATAATGGTAAAAAATATTTTTATATTGGGAAGGCGGATAAAATGGAGCGCACAATTGTAGTTTCTGGTTTTGGAAAAGTGAGTGGCAATAATGATATTGCCGTTACTACTATCGGCTATTCTAATACCAATAAAGATGTGGCTCAAGCTCAAGGGGACAATAAAAAAGTAATGGATCAAATAATGTCCGATTTGAAAACTTTGGGTGTAGTGGATAAAGATTTACAAAGTAATTATACAATTTATCCAGATTATATTTATAACCAGCTAAAAGGTCAGGAATTAGTTGGCTATAAAGTTACCAATCAACTCACGGTCAAAATTAGAGACTTAAGTAAAATACCTCAAATTTTGGGGTTAGCTGGTAAATATGGCGCCACTGAAGTAAGCGGATTAAATTTTACTATTGATGATCCAGAAAATTTAAAAATTGACGCTCGGATAAAAGCGCTGGGTGATGCAAAAGCCAAAGCGCAGTATTTGTCAGAAAAGTTGGGTGTGCGTTTGGGGTCAGTAGTTTCTTTCAATGAATATGAAGGCTCCAACGATAATTATCCAATGAAAAATATGACTTTTTCTTCTAATGAAGGTGGCGGTGGACCAGAATCAGTCGCTAGTGGTAGCAAAGATGTAACAATGAATGTGAGTTTGACTTACGAGATATTACCTTAGTAATAAATATTCATATAATTATCTATGAAAATTAAACAAATTATTGGTCGTGAAATTTTGGATTCACGTGGAAACCCAACCGTTGAAGCAAAAGTAATTTTAGAAAATGGTGTTATGGCTATTGCTAAAGTGCCATCAGGTGCGTCAACTGGTTCGCATGAAGCGCTCGAGTTGCGTGATGGTGGTAAACGCTATGGTGGAAAAGGAGTGTTGAAGGCTGTTAAAAATGTTAATACGGTTATCGCCAAAAATTTGGTTGGTTTGGAAGTGGAAGATTTGAAAGGTTTGGATAAAAAAATGCTAGAACTAGATGGGACAAAAAATAAAACCAATTTGGGGGCTAACGCCATTTTAGCCGTGTCAATGGCTATCGCTCGAGCTGGTGCTGAATCAAAAAAAATACCATTATACAAATATTTGCGCCAAGTTTATAATATAACAGAAAAAGATTATCGCCTGCCAGTACCGATGATGAATATTTTAAACGGCGGACGGCATGCTGACAACGGTCTGTCTATTCAGGAGTTTATGATTATTCCTCGTCACAAATTGATGAGTGAACGAGTGCGAATGGGTTCACAAATTTTTCATGCCTTGGCGAATATTTTGAGCCAAAAAGGTTATGTGACTTCGGTTGGTGATGAAGGTGGTTTTGCTCCAGAATTATTGAACAATGAGAGAGCTTTGCAGGTGATAATGGAGGCAATCAAATATACTGGCTGGATTCCTGGCAAGCATGTATTTCTAGGATTAGATGTCGCGGCCTCGGAATTTTTTCGTAGTAAAAAATATTATTTTGTTAGCAAAAAACAAGGTTGGAGTGCGGACAAAATGATTGATACTTATAAACAATGGGTTAAAAAATATCCAATAATTTTAATTGAAGATGGTTTGAGTGAAGACGATTGGGATAATTGGCAAAAATTAACCAAAGAATTAAGCGGTAAAATTACTTTGGTTGGCGATGATTTGTTTGTGACTAATACTGAGCGTTTACAAATTGGTATAAACCAAAAAGTAGCCAATTCAATTTTAATAAAATTAAACCAGATTGGCACAGTAAGTGAAACTATGTCTGCGATTGCGTTGGCCAAACAAAACAATTATAAAGTGGCTGTTTCACATCGCAGTGGTGAAACTAGCGATACTTTTATTGCTGATTTGGCAGTGGCAGTAAATTCAGATTTTATCAAAACTGGGTCACTGTCTCGTTCGGAGCGTGTCGAAAAGTACAATCGTCTGATGGAAATTGAAATGGAATTAGCCAATTAATATGTCTGAACACAAAACTACAGTTTTGATTATTATTGACGGTTGGGGGATAGGAAAAAAAGGAGAAAAAATCAATCCAATTGTGCCAGCCAACGCGCCAAATTATTTTAATTTATTAAAAAAATTCCCTTCTGCCCAATTACAAGCCAGTGGTGAAGCGGTCGGCCTATTTAAAGGACAGGAAGGAAATAGTGAAGCTGGCCATATCAATTTGGGAGCAGGTAGAGTGGTAAAGCAAGATGCGATGTATGTGAGTGATGCAATCGCCGATGGAACATTTTTTAAAAACAATGCTTTTCACCAAGCTCTACACCATGTTAAAAAGTACAATACTGCAGTTCATTTGATGGGTTTACTTTCTAATCACAATAGTGCCCATTCTTGTCCGGAACACCTTTATGCTTTATTAAATTTATTGCATCGCGAAAAAATTCAAAAAGTATTTTTGCACTTATTTACCGATGGTCGTGATTCGCAACAGCATGATGCTGTTCGTCATTTGGAGCATTTACGAAGTCATCTCAAAGGTAATGAAAAAATTGCTACCGTAATGGGGCGATTGTATGCAATGGATAGAAATAAAAATTGGAATAGAATAAAATCTGCTTATGAAGCGATGGTACTTGGCAAAGGACAGACGGCCAATGGTGCCGAGGATGCGTTATTAAGAGCTTACAATCGTGGTGAATCTGATGAATTTGTACATCCGACAGTGATATTGGAAAAGAAAAAACCAATAGCCACAATTAAAAATAATGATGCAATTTTCTTTTTTAATTTACGCAGTGATCGGGCGCGTGAATTGACCAAAGTAATGGTGCAGCCAGATTTTGAAAAAGTAAATCCTGGATCTTTCAAGCGTTCAAGCATACCTAAAAATACTAGATTTGTTGCTTTGACTGATTTTGGTCCAGATTTACCAGGTGTTTTAACCGCTTATCCTAGTCGTGATGTTACCAATAGTCTTGTACAATTTTTGTGTCCAAGAAAACAATTGTATGTGGCTGAATCAGAAAAATTTGCTCACATTACTTATTTTTTTAATGGTGGTTATGCTCAGCATTTTTGTGATGAAGATTGGGTAAAAGTACCTACTCCAGTTACAGAAAATTTTGAAAACAAACCAGATATGAATGTTAAAGGCGTTGGTGATAAAGTGATAGAAGCGATAAAATCCGGCAAATATGATTTTATTGCATGCAATTTTGCCAATGCAGATATGGTCGGGCACACTGGCAATTTCCCAGCCGCTCAGGAAGCGGTAAAGTCAATCGACGAACAGTTGGGCAAAATAGTGCAAGTTTTGACAGCGACCAACGGTCAGGGTATAATCACGTCTGATCATGGTAATATTGAAGAAATGTTGAATGTGCGCACCGGCGGAGTAGACACAGAACATTCTACCAATCCGGTTCCATGTATTGTTATTGGGTCAGTATCAAAACAAATTCGTAAAATTGGCAAGTTGGCTGATGTCGCTCCCACTTTATTAAAAATGATGGGAATTAAAAAACCAAAAGAAATGACCGGTAAATCCTTGATTTAGTATGGCTTATAAATTGGTAACTCTAGCAATTTTAGATGGTTTTGGTGTGGCACCTGATTCTGATGGAAATGCTATCACTCGCGCCAAAATATCAAATTTTCAAAAATATATAAAAAATTACCCAGCTATGACAATTTTTGCTTCTGGCAATGAGGTTGGTTTGTCATTTGGTGAAATGGGTAATTCAGAGGTTGGACATCTAAATATCGGAGCTGGACGGGTGTACTATCAATCTTGCCCCCGTATCAATAATGAAATCAGTAATGGTGATTTTTTTAAGAATCCTGCGTTTTTAGAAGCAATAGAACATATTAAAAAAAATAAATCCAATTTACATTTGATTGGTTTGCTTGGAGTTGGAAATGTTCACGCTAGTGATAGTCATCTGTATGCTTTGTTGGATTTTTGCGCACAAAATAATTTGGGAGACAGAGTTTTTGTGCATGGCATATTAGACGGACGTGATACTTTGTTTAATTCTGGAAAAAACTTTGTAACTGATTTGTTGGAAAAAATGAAAGTTTTAAAAGTCGGACAAATTGCTTCTTTGTCAGGGCGTTTTTTTGCTTTGGATAGAGACAACCGTTGGGATCGTTGTGAAAAAGCTTACCAGGCGATGGTTTTTGGAAAAGCGGAAAGAAACAGTGATGATCCTTTAAAGATTATTGATGAATCATATAAAATAAAAAATTATGATGAAGAATTTATTCCGACTGTTATTACTAAAGATGGAGCACCAGTCGCCACTATCAAAGAAAATGACGCGGTGATATTTTTTAATTTTCGTCCAGACAGAGCGCGTGAGTTAACCAAAGCTTTTGTGTTACCAGGTTTTGATAAATTTGAAAGAAAATACATCAAAAATTTGTTTTTTGTAACCATGACTGAATTTGAAAAAGATTTGCCAGTAGTGGTCGCTTATGCACCAATTGTGGTACACAATTCATTAGCTGAGACTATTAGTAAGGCCGGCAAAAAACAATTTCATATCGCAGAAACAGAAAAATATGCTCACGTCACTTTCTTTTTAAATGGGACAGTTGAAGATCCTTTTGCGGGAGAAGATAGAGCGATTATACCATCGCCAAGAGTGTCTACCTATTCAGAAGATCCAGAAATGTCTGCAGCGTTGGTAGCCAAAGAAGCAATCAAGGCAATCGATAGCGGTAAATATAGTTTTGTTGTTTTAAATTTTGCCAATCCAGATATGGTTGGTCATACTGGAAATTTGGCGGCCACAATCAAAGGGTGTGAAGCCGCCGATAAAGCACTCGGTGAAGTAGTGCAGCATACATTGGCTCAAGGTGGAGTGGTGGTGATAACGGCTGATCACGGAAATGCCGAGGAAGTCATCAATCTGCAAACTGGAGAAATAGACAAAGAACATTCTACCAATCCAGTACCACTATTGATCATTGGCAAAGATTTTGAGGGACAGGCTGGCCTAGCTGGTGATCCTCCGGAGGGTGATTTGAGTTTGATGCATCCAGTGGGAGTGTTGGCGGATGTAGCGCCAACAGTTTTAAATTTAATGGGTATTGACCAACCGCCAGAAATGACTGGTACGCCATTGGTTTAAAAACATTATTTATATAAAATTAAAAATTCCTCTTTTAGTTGAGGAATTTTTTTATTTCTTCGGTAATTGTTTTTTCTGCCTCTAGTAAGGTAATATTTTCCATAATTATTTTAGCTTGTTCGATGGTTCCGCTAGGGTTGTGAGGTTTCAAAATCAGGCGAGTGTCATGTCCTTTTTTGGAATGTAAAATACCATTGATAGTTGATTGACCGGTAGGATTTTCTTTTTCATAAAGCAACAATGTCAAGTCGATCTCAGGAGAGTTACTGATTAATTCTGAGATAATATCTCGCAGATCTTCTTCGTTGGCACCACAGTTGATAAAATCTTCTTTAGCGATCGTTGTCCAAGCAAAATGTTTGATTGGTTCAATTTTTAATTTTGACAAAGCTACACCCCAAAGTTTTAGAGTGGCCAGGCTGCGAGTGCGATAGAGATTTTGAATAATTTTTTCTCGATTGGCACCGTGATTAATGAGCTCACTAGCGGCTTGTAGAGTTAAGGGAGTGACATTGGTAGTTTTAAAGCTATGGGTAGCAGCGATCATACCAGTCAATAAGGCAGTGGCGTTATTTTCTTCTAAATAAGTTTCCCATATTTGTTTGCTCAACCGGTAGATCATTTCACTAATGGAAGTAGCGTTAAGATCAACATAATTTATTTGGCCATAACGTTCATTGGTAGCGTGATAATCAATATTAATAATGTTATTACGATAAAACAAATCAGTATTATTTAAAAATATTGGTCCTAAAGTCTCTAATTCTGATGTCTCCAAAGTGATAATTAAATCATATTTATAGGCAGATTGGGCGGTGCGTATTTCATCTTTGGTTAGCAAGCCATTTTTTGGAGTTAAATAAATTGACAACCAATTGTCTTTGATATCATAACTTAAACTTTCTATTTTGGCATGCGACACATCAACTTTGATAATCAGTTTTTGTAAATGTTCCAATTTGGATTTGATATTTTTTAATCCAATTAAAAAGTTTAGATTTTTTGTTGGTAAAAAATTCGGACAAGCAATGTCAGCTGATTTGTTACTTTTTTCCAAAAAAGAAGCCAAAGCCAAAGCAGAAGCAATCGCATCGGCATTTTCATGGTTATTGAAAACTATCAAAACATGTTTACAATTTTCAATTTCTTGTTTAATTTGTTGAATTTCATTTAACATAGTGAATCGTTGATATTATCAGTAAATAAACGGTTTGTCAAGATGTCTACTCACTTGCCATTTTAGTTTTTTTTAGGTAAAATATTAAGGTGATTTAAAATTAATTCAAAAATAAAAAGGCTGTGTTAAGCTAAATTTTTGTATGAAAGAATTGCCAAAAGCTTACGAACCGCAAAAATACGAGGATGCCATCTATAAACGTTGGGAAGAAAGCGGATTTTTTAATCCGGACATTTGCGAAAAAGCTGGTTTGGTAGACAAAATTAAAGGTAACTTTAGTATGGTTTTGCCACCGCCAAATGTGACTGGTACCCTGCATATTGGTCATGCTTCGATGTTGGCTATCGAAGATTTGGTGATTAGATACAAAAGAATGCAAGGTTTTAAAACTTTGTGGTTGCCTGGAACTGATCATGCGGCAATTGCTACTCAGACCAAAGTAGAAAAACTCCTGATTGAAAAAGGAATCAAAGAGCCAAAAAAAGAATTAGGTCGTGAAAAATTTTTGGCCGAAGTGGAAAAGTTTGCGCAAGAATCTCATGACACCATAGTGAATCAATGTAAAAAAATGGGATCCAGTATGGATTGGAGTCGTGAAGCTTACACTTTGGATGAAGCTAGAAATTTGGCCGTGCGACATGTTTTTAAAAAAATGTATGATGATGGTTTGATTTATCGTGGCTATCGTTTGGTAAATTGGTGTCCAAGATGTAAATCTACTTTGGCTGATGATGAAGTGGAACATAAAGAACAAATTGCCAAACTTTATACTTTTAAATATTCCAAAGATTTTCCAATTGCGATTGCTACTACCCGTCCCGAAACAAAATTGGGTGATACGGCAGTGGCGGTAAATCCAGTCGACGAACGCTATGCCAAATATATTGGCCAAGAGTTTGTTGTTAAAAATTTTGGCGGCGGAGCCAATTTAAAAATAAAAATTATTGGTGAAGTAGGTGTGGATGTTGCTTTTGGTACGGGTGCGGTTGGTGTTACTCCGGCGCACAGTGCAACTGATTATGAAATGGCTCAGAAAAATAGTTTGCCGATTATAAAAATTATCGATGAGGACGGTTCTCTGACCAAAGAAGCCGGTGAAAAATATTTTGGCATGGCAGTGAAGGTCGCTCAGGCACAAGTGGTGGAATGGTTAAAAGAAAATAATTTATTAGAAAAAGAGGAAGAAGTGCCGAATAATCTCTCTATTTGCTACCGCTGTGGTTATGCGATTGAGCCGTTGCCTTCCAAACAATGGTTTATAGATGTTAACAGAGAATTTATTTTGTCTAGTTCTAGTATTGACGGGATAAAATCTGGCGATAAAGTTACTTTGAAAAAATTAATGCAACAGGTAGTGAATAATAAACAGATTGAAATAATCCCAGATAGATTTGGGAAAACATATTTTCATTGGATAGATAATTTACGTGATTGGTGTATCTCACGCCAGATTTGGTATGGTCATCGGATTCCAGTTTGGTATAAAGGTGAAGAAGTTTTTGCTGGGGTAGAAGCGCCAGCAGGTGAAGGTTGGGTGCAAGATAGTGATACTCTGGACACTTGGTTTTCTGCTGGACTTTGGACTTTTTCTACTTTGGGTTGGCCAAAGGAAACTTTGGATCTCAAGAATTTTCACCCTACCAGTTTACTGGAAACAGGTTATGATATTTTATTTTTTTGGGTAGCGCGAATGATTCTGATGACCACCTATACTTTGGGTCAGATACCATTTGAAAAAGTATATTTACACGGTTTGGTGCGTGATGAAAAAGGTAAAAAAATGAGCAAGAGTTTGGGTAATGTTATCAACCCGCTCGATACTATCTCAAAATTTGGTGCCGATGCTACTAGACTTTCTTTGTTGCTTGGCAATACTCCTGGTAATGATTTGAAATTATCCGAAGAAAAAGTAGAAGGCTTTAGAAATTTTACTAATAAACTTTGGAATATTTCACGCTTTACATTGCTTAATATTCCAGAGCCAAAAATTGAAATAAAATTACCGGAATTAAAAACTTTATCAGATAGATGGATAACCAGTCGGTTGAGCAGTGCTATTTTTGATACTTCAAAAATGATTGAAGATTACCAATTTTCTGCCGCTGGAGAAAGATTGCGTGAATTTACTTGGGGTGATTTGGCCGATTGGTATTTGGAAATTTCCAAAGTAGAAGGTGATAAAGAAGAAATTCTAAATTATATTTTGAACATAGTTTTGAAACTATGGCATCCGTTTATGCCATTTGTAACTGAACAGATTTGGAGTGAAGTATATGGTGAACAAAAAATGTTGATTGTAGAAAAATGGCCAACGGCTGTCATTCCGACCGAGCATCAGCGAGCGGATGAGTCCATTTCACAATTTGAAATTATAAAAAATATTGTCACTGGCATACGATCGTTACGCGCCGAAAACAAAATTGAACCAATTATAAAATTGGACGTAATAATAAGTGCTGGAACAAAATTAGATTTGATCAAAGAAAATTCGGAAGTTATAAAAAATTTAGCGCGATTGGAAAGTTTGGAAATTTTGGAAAAGGCTCAAAAATCTAAAACTTCAGCTGGATTTGTTGAAGGTAGTATTGAGGTGTTTATTGAATTGGCTGGAGCGATTGATTTGGACAAAGAAAAAGAACGCTTGCAAAAAGAATTTGAATCTTTGACCAAATTTATTAACGGTATAGAAAATAAATTGGCAAATGAGGAGTTTGTAAAAAATGCTCCTCCGATGGTAATAGAAAAAGAACGACAAAAACTAATGGAGGCACAAGCAAAATTGGATAAAATAGAATCACAACTTTAATTATAATAATTTTTCATTATGTCTGGTGGCGAAATACCTCACACAGTTCAAGAACAAGAATCTAACAAAATGAAAGCTGAAAAAGATTCGTTGGAACAAGAAAATAGAGTTAAAGACGCTGAAGAGTTTTTGGATATTTTGCATTCTTTGGATGATCACAATCGCGCTGATTCTATGTTTCCGTTGATGAAAAAAGTTGTTCAAGATCAAGATTTTAACCAACCAGCAGGACAAGAAGTGGTAAGAAAATTGTTATTACAAAATGCTGATAAAATTAAAAAAATATTAAGCGTTACTGCTAACATTAATACTGGTGCAAAAAAAGTTGTCGGACTCTTTGAATTCTTAAAACATTATAAAAAAACAGACGCTCGTTTGAAGCATGATTTGAGTAATATTTTTGTAGCGGTTGGAGGTTATTTATCATTTTTTTTATATACTGTTGAGCAAGGAGAACATCTAAATATTGATGGACTGGATAAAGTATTGACCAAATGGGATCGTTGTTTGGTTGGAATCGAAGATATATTGTTGCGTATAGTGTCTGAGGCTGAAGTTGCGCCTAAATATAATACTGGATTAAACCTAGAGACGGTTGGTGGGGCAATAAATTATTTTGCAAAAGATGAAATAGCCAATATCCGTTCATTTTCTAAAGAGCATGATTCGGCCTATAAAAAAATAGGCGATATCGAATTTGAATCAGTTTCTATAGAAAACTGGGATAAAATAAAACAAGATTTGGGTGATAGGCGGATCGCTGGAAATGATGGATTGATAGGTAATTTTATTTTAAACGCATTAAGAAATTCACTAAAAGATAGAGTGGAGTCAAAACAGGTAAAATTGTCAGTCAGTATTAATGGTGATCAGTTTGTGATGAGGGTGGTAGATGACGGTAAAGGAATTGCTTCAAAATTTTTACAAAAAGGATATAAAGAAAAAGATGAAGTAACTGGTGAAGAGAAGGAAGTTTATATATTCCATGAAGGGGCATCTGGAACAGGAAGTAGTGGTATTGGTTTGGCAGATTTTGATACTCGTTTGGCGTCAGTTGGTGGTGAATTGTATGTGGTGAGCAAGCCAAAATATGTTGAAGAAAAAGGCTTGGTTCATTTTCAACATGGATCAACTGCAGAAAAAGCCAACGAAGTGGAATTTGATGAAAATTTGGAGCATGGAACAGTTTTTGAAATTCGTTTACCGATTATTAAAAAAGAAAAATAATTTTTTATGTCAAAAATAATTACTGACGAACAAAAAATTCAAGAATTGCTCACTCGTGGAGTAGAAAATATTTATCCTAAAAAGGAATTTTTGGAGGCGCGTCTTAAGGAGGGAAGGCAGCTCACTCTTTATACTGGTTATGACCCGACTGCTCCGACTTTGCATATTGGACATGCAATTACCATGATGAAACTACGTCAGTTTCAGGATTTGGGCCATAGAGTAATTATGCTTATTGGTGATTTTACTGGCATGATTGGTGATCCGACCGACAAAACTTCTGCTCGCACCAAATTGACCCATGAACAAGTTTTAAATAATTGTAAAAATTATCAAAAACAAGCCAGCACAATTTTGAATTTTGAAGGAGATAACCCGGTTGAAGTAAAATATAATGGAGAGTGGTTAGGTAAAATGAATTTAGCTGATATTTTGGATTTAACTTCTCATTTTACTGTGGATAGATTATTGGAACGTGATATGTTTGTGAAAAGGAAAGAAGAAAAAAAACCAATATGGTTACATGAATTTTTGTATCCAGTAATGCAAGCTTTTGATAGTGTGGCCATGGACGTAGATGGTGAAGTTGGTGGTAATGACCAAACTTTCAATATGCTCGCTGGTCGTGATCTTATGAAAGATTTGAAAAATAAAGAAAAATTTGTTTTGACTGCAAAATTACTGGTAGATAATACTGGTAAAAAAATGGGTAAAAGCGAAGGCAATATGATCGCTCTTACTGATACTCCAGAAGACATGTTTGGTAAGGTGATGAGTTGGACAGATGATATGATTTTAAAAGGCTTTGAATTGTGTACCAAATTACCGATGGACGAGGTAAAAAAAATAGAAAGAGAAAAGAACACTGATGTGAATCCGCGTGATATTAAAATGCGTTTGGCCAGTGAAGTGGTAAAAACATTTTTAGGAGAAAAAGAAGCACAAAAGGCACAGGAATATTTTGTAGATACTTTTCGTAAAAAAGAACAGCCAGATGAGATGCCGGAAGTTGAACCTAGCGTTTATGATATCGCTACGTTGTTGGTTGAAGCTAAAGTTTGCAAAAGCAAGGGCGAAGCACGCCAAGTAATTGATCAAGGTGGAGTAAAAATAAATGAGATAAAAGTGGAAGTAAAAGATTATGCGCATGTCGTAAAAAAAGATGATGTGGTACAAAAAGGCGCTCGTTGGTTTGTGAAAGTAAAATAAATTTATGCAGGCTTCAGATTCAATCATAAAATTATTACAATCAGCTGGAACAACAGGCGAAATAAAACTATCTTCGGTACCAAAACCGGAGATGGGTGATTTGGCGTTTGGATGTTTTGAGTTGGCGAAATTACAAGGGAAAAATCCGGTGGAGTGTGCAAAAGAGTTGGCAACGAAAATAGATTCTCGTTTGCATGGGAATGACAATTTGATAGAAAAAGCTGTGTCTTTTGGTCCCTATGTAAATTTTTATTTAAATTCTGGTATAGTGGCCAAAAATATTATTAGTGATATTCGAAGACAAGGTAAAAAATATGGTCTCAATAATTCTCAGAAAGGTAAAAAAGTAATTATTGAATTCCCAAGTAACAATACTCACAAAGAATTACATATTGGACATTTGCGCAATATCTGTTTGGGCAATGCGCTGACGAATATTTTTTCCGCCAATGGTGTAGCAATTAGTCAAATAAATTATCTCAATGATTTTGGCGCGCATGTGGCGAAGTGCCTCTGGGGTTTGCAAAAATTTCACACCAACGAAAAACCACCAAAAGGACAAGAACAAAAATGGCTTGGGGAAATTTATGCGCAGGCGAGTATTTATTTGGAAGCTCACCCAGAAGAAAAAGAGCAATCATTTGAAATGCAAAAAAAATTGGAAGCCCGTGACAAAAGCATTTGGCCATTGTTTAAAAAAACTAGACAGTGGAGTATTGATGGGTTTAACAAAGCTTTTAAAGAATTGGGTTTGAAATTGGATTATACTTTTTATGAACAAGATGTCAAAGATGCCGGTCAAAAAATTGTTGATGAACTTTTGAAAAATAAAATAGCGACTGTCGGTGATGGTGGGGCGATTATTTTGGATTTAACTGCCGAAAATTTAGATATCGCTTTGTTGCGTAAAAGTAATGGTGCTGGTTTGTATCTTACCAGCGATTTGGGGTTGGCCGTGGCGAAAAACAAAAAATATAAAAATATTTCCGAAAGTATCACTCTCACCGGTAGTGAACAAAATTTTTATTTCAAACAATTGTTCAAAATTTTAGAATTGGCCGGCTATCATTATAAAATGACCCACATTGGTTATGGTTTGGTAATGTTGCCGGAAGGTAAAATGTCTTCTCGTACTGGTAGAGTTATTTTGTATGATGATGTTCGTGATTTGGTTTATGAAAAAGTTTTGGAAGAATCCAAGAAACGTCATATTGATTGGAATAAAAAGAAGTTGGAGAGTTCATCTTTAAAAATTGCCTTAGCGGCGATAAAATTTGAATTTTTAAAACATGAAGCCAACAAAACTATTATTTTTGATGTGAATATGGCAACGAAGTTTGAAGGTTTTACTGGCCCATATATTTTGTATATGGTGGCACGTATCAACAGTATATTGCGTAAAGCAAAAAACAAAAAATCCGCGTCCGATTTTGATTTGTTAAAAGAGGCCGAAGAAAAACAATTGATTTTACTCCTCGGTGAATATGGTGAGGTTTTAAAAAAATCATTTGATAACTACAATCCGTCAGTTCTAACTAAATATAGTTTTGATGTTGCCCAGAGTTTTAGTAATTTTTATTCCAAACATAGTGTGTTAAATAGTAATAATAAAAACTTAGTAGTAGCTCGACTGGCTTTGTGTCAAGTAACAAAACAAGTGTTGGAGAATTGTTTTTCTGTCTTATCTATCGAAACAGTAGATGTAATGTAAGCTATGTTTTACGAAAAAATATTGCGTCCAATATTATTTAAAACTGATCCGGAAAAAATTCACCATTTTATTATTTGGGGATTATCTTTGGTTAGTAGTATTAAGCTGTTAGCATCATTGATAAGAAAATATTTAAATGTTAGTGATCCAATATTAGCAACCAAAATCGGCAATTTAAAATTTGCTAACCCTATTGGTTTGGCCGCTGGTTTTGATAAAAATATTACTGCTCCTCTAGCGTATGAAATGCTGGGATTTGGTTTTGCGGAACTTGGTTCGGTGACTTACAAAAAACAGCCTGGTAATCCAAAACCACGCTTATGGCGTATTCCAAAGGATAAGGGATTGATAGTGTATTACGGTCTAGCCAATTGTGGGGTGGATCAGGTAGTTGAAAAAATAACAAAAACAAAAAATAATCTCATCCCATTGGGTTTGAGTATTGCTCCAACCACTGGTTTGTCGATTGTGGAGATGGCCGATGATTATGTGCATAGTTTTGAAAAATTATTTTCCTTGGTGGATTATATTACTTTGAATGTTAGTTGTCCCAATGTGGCCGGTTGCGATCAAATCGCTCAGGTTTCTTTTATTAAAGAATTGACAGAAAAAATAAATAATTTTAAAAATAAATCAAATTCAACGATTGATATTTTTATCAAAATTGGTCCGGATATGACTGTGAACCAGTATGATGAGATTGTTGATGTTTGTATTAAGAATAATATTACAGGCATTGTTTCTACCAATCTTATAAAAAATCGTTCAAACATCAAACCAATTAGTAGTAAAGAAGAAATGAATCACCCAGGTGGAATTTCTGGTAAGTTGGTTGGTAATAAAAATTTAGATATTATAAAACATCTGTATCGTCGAGCCGATGGTAAAGTAAAAATTATTGGTGTTGGCGGTATTTTTTCTGCGCAAGATGCATATGAAAAAATAAAAGCTGGGGCTAGCGCCTTACAATTGATAACGGGTTTTATTTACGGCGGTCCAACAACTATTAGGAATATAAATAAAGGGCTGATAGAGTTATTAAAAAAAGACGGATATAAAAATATTGAAGAAGCGGTAGGTAAAAATATTTAATAGTATGAATGAATATTTAAAAAATTTTTTACAACGTCCACCGGAAATAATCATAAATTGGCAAGATAACTTTTCTCCAGCTAAAGGTTGGTTGGTGATTGAATCATTACGCGGTGGGGCGGCTGGTGGTGGTACGAGGATGAAAGCTGGTTGTACTCAAGAAGAAGTCATTGAATTAGCCAAAACTATGGCTATTAAATTTACTATCTCCGGCCCAGAAATTGGTGGCGCAAAAACTGGAATTGATTATGATTTTAAAGACGCTAAAGATAAACAAGCAGTCTTAGAACGTTGGTATAGATATATTCTGAAAGAATTAAAAACAGTGTATGGAACTGGCGGTGATCAAAACGTAGATCTAGTACACGATGTTATGCCTATTTTAAAAAATTATGGTATTGGTCATCCTCAGGAAGGTATTGTGCGTGGACATTATAAAAATGAATCGCTGGAAACGCAAGATCAGTCAATAAAAAATTTGTATAAAGGAGTTAGTTTAAAAATTGAAAATGATAGTTTTTTAAAACAATTAAATTTTACCATTTCTGATGTAGCAACTGGTTATGGGGTGGTCGAGTCTCTAATTGGTTATTATAAAAACATTGATGATACTCTCAATGAAAAAAGAGTGGTAGTAGAAGGGTTTGGCAATGTTGGGCGAGCAGCCGCTTATTATGCGCAAAAATTCGGGGCAAAAGTTGTTGGTATAGTTGAAAAAGGAGGTAAAATTTTTTCAGTCGATGGTTTAGACGTACAACATTTTATGACAAAAGCAGTTTGTGATATCAAATCTAATGACCAATTTTTGGATTATGATATTTTTATTCCAGCGGCGACTTCGCATACTTTGGACGACAGACGTTGGCAAAATTTAAAACAATCAGGTGTAAAAGTAGTTGCTTGTGGGGCTAATAATGTTTTTAGTGATGAAATTGTTAGTGATTTGGTAGATAAACATATTAGTGTTATTCCGGATTTTGTGGCTAATTGTGGAATGGCGAGAGTTTTTAGTTATTTGATGAAACCGGGAGCAGAAGTAACAGAAGATAAAATTTTATTGGATATTAAAAATTGTATCGATGGAGCGGTTGATAGTATTTTTGAACGTTCACAATCTGGTTTGGGTTTGACACAAGCTGCTAGGCTTTTTGCCATAGATAAAATTGGGAAATAATATATGTATTCAATCATAGAACAATTTCAAACTACAAAAATATTAAAACAAATAAAAGAAAAAGATTCTTTGTATTGGGAAACAGTTGGACAAAAAAATACTTTAAAACTTTTCAAAAAAACCGCCCAGCGTGTTCCAGCCTATAAAGATTTTTTATCAAAAAATGGTATTGATTACAAAAAAATAAAAACTTGGTCAGATTTTCAATCTGTACCGATAATTGATAAAAAAAATTATTTACAGCAATATCCGTTGGAAGCCTTGTGTTGGGACGGACGAATCGACAAACCATTAGTGTTTACTTCTACATCTGGTTCGACCGGTGCGCCATTTTATTTTCCTCGCAACCATCAAATTGATTGGCAGTCAGCTGTTACCCATCAGCAATTTTATGATCAAGGTGCGGCCAGTTCAACTTTGGTGATAGTGACTTTTGGTATGGGGATTTGGATAGGAGGACTTATAACCTATCAAGCTTTTGAGTTAATAGCTCGTAATGGCAAAAAACCAATTTCTATTATTACTCCGGGAATTAATAAAAAAGAAATTTTTAAAGCTTTGCGTGATTTAGCACCAAAATATGGCGAAGTTGTTTTAGCGGGTTATCCACCATTTATAAAAGATTTGTTGGATGAAGCTAAATTAAATAATGTTGATTTAAAAAAAATAAAAATGCGTTTTGTGATGGCGGCTGAAGCTTTTACGGAAAATTTTCGTGATTATTTAGTAGGTCGAGTGGGGGATATAAATGTTTTTACTGATTTTTTTCATATTTATGGTAGTGCTGATATTGGTACGATGGCCGCAGAATCAACGCCTGGAATTTTAGTAAAACGATTAGCTGGTCAAAACCAATCTTTGTTTGAAAATTTATTTGAGCATTGGCCAAAAAGCCCAACCGTAGCTCAATACAACCCACATTTTATTAATTTTGAGGAATCAGAAGGTCAACTTTTGTTAACAGGAGACAATGCTATACCCTTGATTCGTTATGCGATTGGTGATCGTGGTGGTGTCTATAGCTATGAGAAATTAAAAAATAAATTTGGCAATTTTAGTATTAATCTGGAGAAAGAGGCAAAAGATCGTAATTTGTGGAATTTTTGGCACCAATTACCATTTGTGTATATTTTTGAACGTATGGATTTATCCACTACTATTTATGGGGTTAATATATATCCTCAAATTATTCGCGAAGTTTTGTTGAAAGATCATTTACAAAAACATATTACCGGTAAATTTACTCTACAAACAAAGTTTACTGAAAAACAAGATCAATATTTAGAAATTACTTTAGAATTAAAAGCACAAATGGAAATATCAACACATTTACACACTACAGTAAAAGAAGAAATTTTGGCCGCTTTGTTAGAAAAAAGTTCAGAATTTCGTGAGTTGTCTAAACTGCTTGGGGAACGAGCGCATCCCAGTGTAAATTTTCTACCATTTGAGCACCCTGAATATTTTAAACCTGGAATAAAACAAAAATGGGTAATTAAATAATTATTTTGATAGTATGTCTGCAACTGAAAAACCAATTTTTTTAGATAGTGTATCTTTGTCTGAATACAAAAAACAGGTGGAACCAGCGCATATTTTAGATACCTATAAAGAACAGTTAAAAGAATTATTTTTGATTCGTAATCCGCGTTTTCGTTTTGATTTGAATTATGAAAACGATTGGCAAACTTTTTTAAAAGATCATTCACAAGGAAAAAATTTATCTGATTGTGGACAATGGTTTTATTTTCCATGGAACAAACGTTTGGTGCATTATTTGTCAGAGGAAATGCATTTGGAAATGAGAACGGCACGCAATCGAAATATTATTAATGAAGAGGAACAAAAAAAGATTTATCATTCGTCAGTTGCGATTGCTGGGCTCAGTGTTGGAAGCCACCCAGCACTTACTATGGCAATAATGGGAATGGTTAAAAAATGGCGTTTGGCCGATCCAGATACAATTTCTGGGTCAAACCTGAATCGTATTAGAGCGGATGTGACACAAATTGGCGAGAGCAAATGTTTTTTGATCACTCGTCAAATTTACCAAATTAATCCTTATGCTGAAATTTTGGCATATGACAAAGGTGTGGATGATTCAAATATCGTTGAATTTTTGTCTGGCGCTGATGTTTTGATTGAAGAAGTAGATAATTTGGCGATGAAAATACGCTTGCGTTTGGAAGCAAAAAAATTAAAAATTCCAGTTTTAATGGCGACGGATAATGGGGATAATGTAATTGTAGATGTTGAACGCTATGATATACATTCAGATTTGAAAATTTTTAATGGTGTGGCGGGAGATTTAACACTAGAGGAGTTTTTAAAAATTCCTCCAATGGAGATGCCGCGTCTAGCCACCAAAATTGCTGGTTCAAAATTGATTACTTCTAGGATGCAGGAATCATTGCTTGAGGTAGGAAAAAGTATCTATTCTTGGCCACAAACTGGTAATGCAGCCACTTTGGCTGGAGTAGCAATTGCATATGTAACCAAAAGAATTTTGATTGGTGATAAGGTGTGTGAAGGGAAGATGGAAGTCAATTTGGATGCCATTTTTGATCCTGATTATAATTTGGAAGAATCTATAAAACAACGCACCAATCAACGCGTCAAATTTTTGCGTTCTATTGGTCTTGAAGAAAACAATATTCCAACAGATATTATAAAAAAAATAATTTCAGCTGGTGTTCGCGCTCCATCTGGGGATAATTCTCAGCCGTGGCGATTTCAAGTAAAAGGTGATATAATTGAGTCGTACAATTTACCGGAAAAAGATAACCCAATTTTTAATTATAAGCAACGTGGTTCACATGTCGCACACGGCGCTTTGTTGGAAAACATGATGATTGCGGCGGCGGAGTTTGGTTATAGTTCAAAAGTAAAATTATTTCCTGAACCAACAAATGTCAATCTTATTTCACAATTAGTTTTGGAAAAATGTAATGTTGAAAAAGATGTTCTTAATCAATCGGTGTTTCAGCGTTCGATTAATCGTAAAAAATATGATGATACTTTGTTGACAGATGATCAGAAAAAATATTTTTTAAATACTGTACAAGAAATTGGTGGTGGTAAGATATTTTTGGTTGATGATCCGGAAAAAAAGAAAATATTTGGCAAGGCAGTTAGCCAAAATGAAGTAGTGATGTTGGAAAATGAACATCTGCACAATTATTTTTTTAGAGATGTTCGTTGGACAGAAAAAGCAGAGTTAGAGTATAAAAATGGTTTGTATTTAAAAACAATGGAGTTGCCACCGCCGGCGGTTTTAATTTTTAAGCTGTTGAGTAATTGGAAAAGAGCGGTTTGGCTTAATAAAATAGGTATTTCTAAATTTATCGCCAAACAAAATGCAGTTGGGTATTCATCAGGTTCGGTAGTTGGATTAATAACTGTATCATCTTTAGGAACGCCGGAAGAATTTGTTTTAGCTGGGCGTTTGATGGAAAGATTGTGGTTAAAAGCTGATAAATTAGGGTTGAGTTTTCATCCGATAACTGGAATTGCCTATTTGATGATGAAAATTTTGGACAACACAAATGAAGTTTTAAGTGTGGAACATGTAAAAATAGTTAGAGATTCGTTTGAACAAATCAAACAAGTGTTTGGGGTAAAGGACGAAACTATAGCCATACCATTTAGAATCGGTAGTGGGGGAGACCCTAGTGGAAGATCTTCGCGTCTTGATCCAGACATCATTATTGAGTAATAATAGTATTTTTTTAAACATGACATTTGTTGGTACTAATTTAGATCTTTTGACTGTTGGTCTGACTACCGCTAGTATTGGTATTTTAAGTTTTGTAGTGTATTTTAATAATCGGAAAAGTACAACCAACCAAGCTTTTCTTTTTTTTGCTTGGATTACGATTGCTTGGGGGTGGGTAAATTATTTTAATTATCAAACACGCGAACCATTAGTTTCTTTGTTTTTGACTAGATTGACTCTTTATTTTGCTGTATGGCATGTATTCGGGATCTTTCAATTTTTTTATGTGTATCCAAATGAATCGATGGTCTTTAATAAATTTTATAGATTTTTTCTTCGTTCATTAGTAATGTTTACTTCAATAGTGACACTTACTCCTCTGGCTCTTGGCCAAATTATTGATTATTTACCAGATGGTAGAATTGGGAAAATTTCCAACGGTCCAGGAATGGCTCTATTTGGTATTACAGTATTTAGTTTTGTAATTAGTGCTATTGTAATCTTAATTAAAAAAATATTAAAAGCCGATAAACAACAAAAAATTCAATTAAATTTGATTTTAGTTGGAACGGTTTTAACATTTGCACTTATATTGATATTTAATTTTCTTTTGCCGTCAGTTTTTAGCAAACCACAATATATTCCATATGGCATGGCTTTTATTTTGCCGTTTATTTTGTTTACTGCATATGCCATTGTCAAGCATGGTTTGTTAAATACCAAAGTAGTAGCGACAGAGTTGTTAATGTTTGCCTTGGCAATAGTTACTTTTCTTGATGTGGTGATAACTAAGGATTTGTGGAGTATAATTTTTAGAGTAGTTGTCTTTATTTTGGTGTTATTTTTTAGTATTCTTTTAATCAAAAGTGTCCGAAACGAAATTGCTCAACGCGAAAAATTACAAAAAATGACTGAGGAATTGACAGCGGCCAATTTGCGTCTTCAAGAACTTGATCGTCAAAAAACAGAATTTTTATCCATCGCCTCTCACCAACTTCGCACCCCATGTTCAATTTTAAAAGGTTATATTGAACTAATCAAAGATGGCGGTTATGGAAAAGTGACCAAAGAGACAGTGGATATTTTGAACAACATGGATGAAAGCAACGAACATTTGATTAAGCTCATAGATGAATTTTTGAATATTTCGCGCATTGAACAGGGTAGAGCCAAGTACGATTTTGCAAATTTTGATTTAGCTCATATGGTCAAAGGAGTAGTGTTTGAATTAAAAAAACGCGCACAAGACAAAGGATTAAAATTGGAATGGTTAAATAAAATTCCATTTAATCTAGAAGGTGATGAAGAAAAAATTCGCCACGTGGCGTTTAATTTTGTGGATAATGCTATCAAGTATACTGAAAAAGGAAATGTTAAGATAAATGTAAGTAATGATGAAGGTGGCATAAAGATGACGGTCAATGATGGAGGTTTTGGTTTTGAAAAAGTGGATGAAGCGAATTTTTTTCAAAAGTTTTATCGTGGGGAAAATGTTAAAAACACCAATGTGACTGGTACTGGTTTGGGGTTGTATGTTTGTAAGAAATTTATTGAAGCGCATGGTGGTAAGGTTTGGGCGCATAGTCCTGGGCTTGGTAAAGGAAGTGAATTTGGTTTTTGGTTACCGTTAAAACCGGTGGTAGTCGTTGATGAAGCCGAGGTTGTCAAAGTCGAAGTTGCTAAATAATACATATAGTTGTTTTTTTTCATTAAATATTGTAAAATAAAAGTAATAATTTTTTAATCTTATTTTTTATGATTTTTCAAAAATCCACTCCAAAAAATGTTGTTGAAGAAGATGTGAACCTAAACGAATCGCCAAATGCTACTGAACGAGTGGACGAAGTAGAAACTGTAGTCGGTCCTTCAGTGAATGTAGAAGGTGATTTTGCCTCAGAAGGCAATATAATCGTCAAGGGTACTGTGTCTGGCAGTGTCCATACCAGTAGATTCTTGTTTGTAGAAGTTGGAGCCAAAATTATGGCCAATGTTCGAGCTGGTAATGCCAAAATTTCTGGTGAAGTAAAAGGCAATTTGAAAGTTAGAGAAACAATTGAACTTACTTCAACCGCCAAAGTTTTGGGCGATATTGAGGCTAGAGTTTTATCGGTAGAACCGGGGGCCTTGCTATTTGGGAAGGTTTCGATGCCTGGTATTGAAGGTGCTGAGGTAAGAAATATAAAACCACGCCCCTCACGTCGCTCTGAAGAGACGGTTGAAGTTGGAGAATAGAAAAATTGCTTTGGCAATTTAATACGGCAGCAATGTATGTATGTTTATCTTTATGACAATTTTTTACGACAAAAAAAGTATGATTCTATAATCAAAGCGGTGGAAGTGCGTTTGACAGATTATGGAATTGCCGGAAAGATTTTGCGTTTAAACAATTTTATTGATCCAAAGCAGATAATTGATGATGAAATCAAACGAGGAGCAAAAACAGTAGTGATAGTTGGCAATGATGCGACTTTTGGGTATGTGCTATCGCGGGCAGCCACTTGCGAATGTACTTTTGGATTTTTGCCGGTTGGTGCCGACAATACAATTTCTGAGGTGTTGGGCATATCAAGTGGTATTGAAGCATGCGATGTCTTGTCCAAGCGACGCAAGGAAAGGTTGGATGTTGGTTGGATGAATAATAGATATTTTGTTTCTCAATTACATATCTTGCCTGGTAAGTTAAAAGTTATTTATGATGAAAAATTTGCGGTAACAACGAATGATAAAATGGAAGTGGTGGTATGTAATTTGCAGCCATATTATTGGAAAAATGACAAAAATGACAAATCCAATCAAGTGGTGCATCCTCAAGATGGAAAATTAGAAGCGTTTTTACGGCCATTGACAAAGAAGAGGTGGTGGGGTTATAACTATGAGGAACCTAGTGTATTTCCATTTGAAGAAATGGAAATAGTGTCTGACACACCGTTCACCGTTGAGGCTGATGGCAAAGTTTCCAAGGAGATTAAAGTAAAAATTAAATTGGCTCATGGAAAAATAGATATGATAGTCGGTAGAAATAGGAAATTTTAACAATAGGCCCAGGTGGCGAAATGGTAGACGCACTACCTTGAGGTGGTAGCGGCCGCAAGGCCATGGAAGTTCAACTCTTCTCCTGGGCACTTATAAATATAATATGAATTATTTTGTTGGAATCGTTTGTGTTTTAGTGGGAGTGTTGCTGGTTTTAAAAACCGAATGGTTTTTGCAAAATTTCGGCACCATTGCTTGGGCTGAACAAAACTTGGGAACTAGTGGCGGTAGTCGTTTGATGTATAAAATCATTGGTTTAATAGGGATTTTTATTGGGTTTTTGTTGATTACCAATATGTTTCAGGGATTTTTGATGGGGACAATTGGTAAAATATTTATAAGAAGTTAAAAAATATGTCACATGCTGGACGCGCATTAATCGATCCATTTAGCGTTTTTGAAAAAATTGGGCTGACTAAAGGAATGAAGGTAGCTGATATGGGCTGTGGCCGTACCGGACATTTTGTTTTTCCAGCCGCTAAGATAGTTGGTGAAAACGGAGTAATATATGCAGTTGATATTTTAAAAGATGTATTGGAAAATATTAACAGTTGGATAAAAATACGAGCTCTAAACAATATTCAAGTAATTTGGTCGGATATTGAGGCGACAGACAAAACGCCAATCCCACCAAAAAGTTTGGATATCGGCTTGTTCGTAAACGTTTTGTTTGGAATAAAAAACAAACAAGCGACATTGGCAGAAGCCGCTCGATTATTAAAAGATGATGGAAAGATAGTGATTATAGATTGGATAAAAAAATTAGGAACATTAGGACCGACGGATGATATTAGATTAGATCCAAAAAAAATGATTGAAACCGCCGTTCAATGCAATCTAGAATTAATTCAAAATACTTCACTCAGTGATTACCATTATTGTTTGATATTTAAAAAAGTTTGATTATGCAAATTCAAAATATTTTAAAAACGTCTTATTGGTTCTATCAACCGTTTATTGCCATTGGTGGAGTAAGATTGGTTTGGCTAGTTAGTTTTTTGGCGTTGGTGTTAATTGGAATTTTTTCTAAAATAGTGCGGGTTTATAATAAAAAAATAGACCAAGGTATTCAAGAAGTTTTGCGTCGCGCAGGAAATTTGTTTGTTACTACCGGATTACTCGGTTTATTGTGGATGTTTTTTCGTCAACAACGAGTGGCTTTTTTGGCTTGGCGTTTTTGGTTGATTTTATTGGCAGTTTTGTTTATTTGGTGGGGTTATAAAGTTATTTTTTATGCCATAAAACGGTTGCCGTTGATTAACAATGAACAAGCCAAAAAGAATCTGATGAATAAATACAAGCCAAAAAATAAATAACATATGGACTCTGGGAGGGGTAAAAAAATTGGTCAGTGGGGAGAAGATCAGGCCTGTGCTTTTTTAATTCGGCACGGGTTTTTTATTAAAGAAAGAAATTTTTATTCGACAGTTGGAGAATTGGATATTATTGCTCAAAAAGGTGGAGATTATTATTTTGTGGAAGTAAAAACACGGGCTACTGGTGAGTTGGCTAGTGATTTGGCAGTCACTTTAGCAAAAAAATATAAATTAAAAAAAACAGTATTAAAATATTGTTATCAACGCAATATTTCGGAAACTGGAATTATTTTAGCTAGTTTATTGGTTATTTATAGCTATTTTTTAAAAAAAGCATCCTTTCGTTTTGTAGTTTTTAGCTAATCATTGACAATTTTAACAAAATTCATTAAAATTAAGCCAAATTAATTTTAATTTATATTTTGATTATGAATTTACCACAAAAAGAAAGATCATTTGTTGCAGTTAAGCCAGATGGTGTTCAGCGGTCATTGATCGGCGAGATAATCAAACGTTTTGAACGAACTGGTTTGAAATTGATAGGTTTGAAAATGATCATGGCCACCGAAGAAAAATGTTGGACTCATTATAACAAAGATGAAAAATGGTATGAAGAAAAAGGCCTTATAGTGGTAAAAAACCGAACTGCCGCTGGTTTGCCAATAGAAAAACCAGCTATTGAATATGGTCGTGATATTATTGGTGCTTTGATCAAATTTATGACTTGTAGCCCGATAGTCGCTATGGTCTGGGAAGGGAATCAAGCGGTTGGAATAGTAAAAAAACTAGTTGGTGGTACTGAGCCAACAACGTCTGATGTCGGAACACTACGCGGTGATCTTACTTTAGACTCTTATGAATTGGCTAATCTAGCAAGTAGAGCCGTACGAAATTTGATTCATTGTTCCGATAAACCAGAAGAAGCGTTGCGCGAAATACAGATCTGGTTTGATGAAAATGAACTAATAAATTATCGATTAGTTCAAGAACAAATTTTGTATGATGTGAATATTGATGGTTTGCTGGAATAGTTTTTACAATTAAGTCATTAATCGGAAACTTAAAACCCTCGAATCATCGAGGGTTTTAAGTTTGTCGTAGATTTTTATATTTTAGTTTTGAAGTAATTTATAACTTCATCCTGTCCTCGATAGCAGGTTGTGCCGTCCCAGTATAAAGGTACGCCCATGCCAGTTTGTTTGCTCAATCCACATTGGTTCCAGATTTTTGTCATCAAGGCAGCGTTGGCTTGATTATTCCAAACTTCTTTGGAAGAAAATTGCACTTTGCTTTTAATGTCGTTGGCAGAGATAAATTCATCTACTATTTTACAGTGTGGGCAGCCTTCACCATAAAATAAAATAGACTCTTTTGGAATACTAGAAACCTTGCTTGGTAAGAACATTAACCAAAGCGCAAAAATGACAAGAGCGATAGTAATGATATAAGGCAAGGCTTTTTTCATAGTATTCTTTAGGATTTTTTGGAAGCGGTACGGCGACAAGAAGAGCAAGCTTTTACTTTTTCAGTTCCTACCAAAAGAGGTTGAAGGTTTGGGTGTTGACGGCGTGGTACGCGACGTTTGCTGTGGCTAACATGGTTGGCACGGGCACTTTTTTTACCGCAAACTGTACAAGATTTACTCATAAGATTGATTATTTAAAGGTATTAGGATATAATTGATGATGAAATTATATTAAATAATCAGCTTTTTGTCAATAGAAAGCCTAATTTAGAGCTATATGGATTTTGTATCTTTGTTATTTTACTTTATTGTTATTATACCTTCGGCCATTATTCATGAGTATGCTCATGGTTGGATGGCTTATCAACTTGGTGATCCTACCGCCAAATATGCTGGCAGACTTACTATAGATCCTAGAGCTCACATCGATAAGTGGGGGACTATTATTTTACCGGTTGGTCTTACTATTTTAAATATGATTACTGGTGGTAGTTTTTTCTTTGCCTATGCGAAGCCGGTACCGTTTAATCCGTATAATTTAAAGAATCAAAAATGGGGTCCAGCCTTAGTGGCTGTGGCCGGTCCTTTAGCAAATTTATTATTAGCAACTTGTTTTGCTGTTTTGTTTAGATTGATGTCGGGTAGTTTGTTTGCAGAATTTTTTGCAATTATTGTTTCTGCAAACATTGGTCTTATGGTTTTTAATTTGTTACCAATTCCACCACTAGATGGATCAAAGATACTATTTGCTGTTTTGCCTGACTCTGCTCAACAAGCACGTGTATTCTTAGAGCGTTATGGATTTTTTATTTTAATGTTTTTTATTTTGTATTTACCAGGGATTATCTCACCAATCGTCGGTAATATAATTAAATTTTTATTAATTGGTTAATTATGTTGCCAATCTTATCCGTTTCCGAATTTATTGAACAAATTAACGGAATTATTACTGGAGAATTTATTATTGAAGGCGAAGTGTCACAATATAAAATATCTCAAGGTAAATGGATATTTTTTGATCTCAAAGACGACAAGGCAATAGTAAATTGTTTTGCTACTGTTTTTAACTTAACCCAACCGCTCGAAGATGGGATGAAAATCCGTATTTTAGGTTTCCCAAAAGTGCATGATAAAAGTGGAAGATTTAGTGTGACAATACAGAAGGTAGAATTGGTGGGAGAAGGTAGTCTCAAAAAAGCTTATTTGTTACTTAAGAAAAAATTGGAAGAAGAGGGTTTGTTTAATGTCGAAAGAAAAAGAAAATTACCAGAATTGCCAGCAAAAATTGGAGTAATTGCTTCGCGCGACAGTGCGGCCTTTGGTGATTTTGTGCGGATTTTAAATAATCGCTGGAGTGGAGTAGAAATAAATTTATATAATGTGGCGGTGCAAGGAGAGCAGGCGATAGGTGAAATTTCGGAAGCGTTTAATTATTTTAATACACATGAAACTGGTTGTGAAGTGGTGGTGTTAATTCGTGGTGGTGGTTCGCTCGAAGATTTAGCGGCGTTTAATAGTGAAGTGGTTGTACGAGCTGTGTATGGCAGTAAAATTCCGGTAGTATGTGGGGTAGGTCACGAGCGTGATGAATCATTGGCGGATTTTGCGGCGGATGTGCGTGCGTCGACACCGTCCAACACCGCGGAAATAGTTGTACCAGACAAACGTGATTTTGTAGCAAGTTTAGATTTTTCGATTGAACATATTTTTAATACCCTTGGACATAAGATTACTAAACAGCGCCGTATTGTTGAGCAATATTTTTTTACTATTTATTCTGCATTAGAAATGCCGTTACAAAAGTGTCGCGGTTTGATGGAAAATTTTAAACATTCGCAACTAATTTTACAGACTGTCTTATCTAAACGCCGAGAGTTTGTATTGTCGACGGAGAGATTATTTAAAAATATTGATCCAAAAATAGTTTTGCAAAGAGGATACAGTATTGTACGTAATCTAAAAGGGGTGATAGTGCGCGGTGCTAAACAAGTAGACGTGGGGGACGAGCTTGTGATAGAATTTGGTCAGGGAAGTGTTCTTACTGAAGTTTTGGATACTAAAAGTAAACAAACTAAATTATTATAAATATGGTTACTGACAAAAAATTTAATTTTGCCAAATCTTATCAGGAATTACAAAAAATTGTAGAGTGGTTTGGAAAGGAAGAGATAAATTTGGAAGACGGAATAAAAAAGTTTGAAGCTGGTTCAAAAATTGTCAAAGATTTAAAAGGTTATTTAGATAAAATGGAAAATAAAATTAAAGAATTAAAAAGATAATATGTCTATACTTTTACGTTGGTTAATAAGCGCAGTTTCTCTGGTAGTAGTTACTTATGTGGTGCCAGGAATAAAAGTCGAAAGTTTTTATACTGCTTTGATTGCCGCTTTGGTTTTGGGTTTGATCAATTCGTTGATAAAACCAGTTTTGATTATTCTGACTTTGCCGGTAAACATTTTAACTTTGGGTTTATTTACTTTGGTTGTTAATGCATTTTTATTTTGGTTGGCCGCTACGATTGTAAAAGGTTTTGGAGTAGATGGGTTTTGGCCAGCTTTTTGGGGAGCATTAGCAATGTCGGTAGTGAGTTGGATTTTGAATGGCATATTTAACAAATAGTAACTTTAGTTATGAATAGAACAATAAGGTTATTATTATTTTCTTCTATTTTTGTTGATACTGGGTTTGGTTTCATCGATCCAATACTATCTATTTTTATTAAAGATAATTTAATTGGTGGTACTATTTTTACTGCTGGTGTTGCCAGCACTATTTATCTTATAACCAAATCAGTTTTACAATTGCCTTTTTCACGCTATGTTGATAAGCATGATGATAAAGTAAAATGGTTGTTAGTTGGTACAGCAGCTATGGTTTTGGTGCCATTTATTTATATTTTTTGTAATAATATTTTGTATATTTATTTAGCTCAAATTTTTCTGGGAGTAGGATCGGCTTTGGCTTATCCAACTTGGTTGGGTTTGTGGAGCATTCATTTGGATAAAAAGAAAGAAAGTTTTGAGTGGAGTTTGTATTCCACTACGACTGGTATCGGTACGGCAATCACCGCTAGTTTGGGAGCGGCTATCGCTCAATGGTTTGGTTTTAGATCAGCCTTTGCATTGGTTGGAATGTTGGCAGTAATAGGTTTTATTATTTTGTGGCGTTTACAAGAAAATAATATACGATTGTTAAAAAAAATATAATATGAGCAAAGATAAAATCGTTGTATTGTCGTTAGGCGGATCTTTGATCAACGGTAGTAGTGGATTTGACGTGGAGTTTTTAAAAAATTTTAAGGCATTTATTCTAAAAAATATTAAAAATGGTTATCGTTTTATCATAGTCTGTGGTGGTGGGCGAGTATGTCGTGAATATCAGACAGCGGCCAAAGAAGTCGGAGTAGAAAAATTTTCTGATTTGGATTGGATTGGAATTTATACCACGCATTTCAATGCTAATTTTATGAAAATTTTATTTGGAAAATTAGCCCAAGATGAAATTGTAAAAACAGAAAAAAATAAAATAGAATGGACAAGCAAAATGTTGTTTTCTGGTGGTTGGGAACCAGGACATTCGACAGATTATGATGCAGTGATGTTGGCAAAAAAATACGGTGCTAAGACGGTGATAAATTTGTCTAACATTGAATATGTTTATGATAAAGATCCAAATAAATTTGCTGACGCTAAAAATATTGAAAATATTAGCTGGAAAGATTTCCGAAAAATTGTAGGCAGTAAATGGGTGCCAGGAGCGAATGCGCCGTTTGATCCGATCGCTAGTAGTGAGGCAGAAAAATTAGGTTTAAAAGTAGTGGTTATGAATGGAAAAAAATTAGTTGAGCTTGAGAAAGTTCTAAAAGGTGAAGAAAAGATTGTGGGGACAATTATTGGGTAAAATAGCCTTTAAAAATGAGGTCTTGACAAAAACCATCTTTTTGTTTATCATATCAGAACCATAGACAGCAGGTGGCGCAAGCCTTAATTACCTGCCGAGGTACAAAGTGCTAATTTTTTAGCAAAAGTCGATTTGTACTGTATAATTTGTCTGTGGAAACACAGATTTTTTTGTTAAAAGATTATGCCAAAAACAAGACAACAAAAAATACAAACTATCGAGTCTTTGACTGGTGGTTTGAAAGAAAGTAAAGGTGCTGTTTTTGCCAATTTTACTGGTTTAAAAGTATCGGATTTTGAAGCTTTACGCAAACAAGCTAGAGCAGAACAAGTTCAGGTACAAGTAGCCAAAAAAACTTTGGTAAAAAGAGTGTTTGAGGATTTGGGTGTAACTGCCGATCCAAAAGCTTTCATAGGCGGTATCGTTACCTTGTCTGGTCCAGATGAAATTTCGGCTGCTAAAATTGTTAGTGAATTTGCCAAGACTCATGAATCCGTAACTGTTTACGGTGGTGTGCTCGAAGGTAAATTTATCGATACAAAGGCAGTGATGAATTTGGCCAGCTTGCCAAGCAAACAACAATTACTTGGTCAATTGGTTGGTACGCTCAATGCGCCAATCTCTGGCTTCGTCAATGTACTTGCTGGCAACTTGCGTGGTTTAGTAAATGTTCTAAATAATATTAAAGAAGCAAAAGCTTAATTAACCTTATAAACTTATGTCAGAAGAAAAAATTGTAACCGTTCCTGAGAAGTTTAAAACTTTGGTGGAACAAGTAGAAAAAATGTCCGTTTTAGATTTGGCCGAATTGGTCAAAGTATTGGAAGAAAAATTTGGTGTTTCTGCTGCTGCTCCAGCTATGATGATGGCTGCTGCTGCTCCAGCTGCCGCCGCTGCTGAAGAAAAAACAGAATTCAACGTTGAATTGACTGACTTTGGAGCAAACAAGATCAATGTTATAAAAGCTGTTAAGGATTTGACTGGTTTGGGTCTTGCTGACGCCAAAGCATTGGTAGATGCCGCTCCTAAAATGATCAAAGAAGGTCTAAAGAAAGAAGAAGCTGAAGCAATGAAAAAGACTATCGAAGCAGCTGGCGGTAAAGTAACTTTGAAATAATACTGTAGAAATAAAAAACGCCATAAATAGTGACTTTTTCGCTTTCCTCGCCTTGCGAAAGGCTCAGGGAATCGCCTGCGGGCTCATAATTACTAGTCATGAGTCAAGTGTGATTAAATTCACACTTGCGAATGACGACGTAATTACTAGCGTAGCGTTATAACCCGCTCAAAAGTAACTATTTATGGCGTTTTTTATTGACAAAAATTTTAGATTGAATTAAAATATGAAATTAATTTTGTTCTTTTTGGTTGAGGTGGGGGAAAATAATTTAATATAGTTTGAATCATTTCCCCCCGTCTCAACTTACAATAATCGATCAAATGGGGTGGTTCGATTATATATCGAGGGCATATGAAGAAAGCACTCTTCTGTAAACAGTGTGGTGAAACGCGTGAACATGACGAGGTCGGCGCTAAACTGGAATTCGGCAAAGCTCTGGTCACGATCGTGTTCGATTGTGCTCAATGTGAACAAAGGCAGGTGCAAGAGGTCACCAAAAGCGAGTACTTCGGCCTTCCGCCTGAAACCGCTATACGCTTCAAGTGTGATCATTGCAACGCCGTGCGCAATCATTCCGTCGCTCGCGTCGCGCGTGGTCACAAGCAGGCGTGGGTGGTGCTGCACTGCAACGAGTGCAACTGCGAAGTTCGGAATCTTTTTTCGGTGGGTGAAATCCCTCAGGAGATTCTGAATGTAGAACCGCCTAACCCGCATAAGCCGGCTGCCGACAATCCCACTGCGTCATAAAGACGCAACTCTTCGCACGAAAGAGTAAACAATCAAAAATGTTCCTCGCTGGAAGACAGGAACAAAAGGAGAATGCGACCGCTCGTGCTCGGTCGCAACTTCTAATGAATATAATTTGATTGTATTTATTAGAAGTAAAACATAGTAAAATTTTACTATGTTTTTTATTTACAGATTGATTTGGTAAAGTTTGTTGTTATCCAAAATATAAGCCGATTTATTTTGTTCATCAATTATCATGCTACTTGGTTTTTTCCATTCTTTGGCGGTGATTTGATTTTTTAAGTGACCGTCTTTTTGTAAAATTATTAGCCGCCTGCCGGTGCTGTCCAATAAATATATATATTGTTTGTCGGTATATGTCCAAATTTGACTATCAGTTTTCAAGGCTGGGTCTAACCCCAAAATTTCAAATGGTTGTTTGTTGCCAGCTGTTAATTTTTCAACTGATCCGTCTGTTTTACTAACAAACATATCACCGTCGGTAGTGAGAGATGATCCGTTTTTAATATTAACCGAAACATCTTTTATCCATTCTTTACCTGGGCCAAAACCATCTTTTATATTTTCATGTTTGTATATTTGGTTGTTGGCGGTATCCAAACTATAAAGACGACGATTATAAACTATTAGGCTGTTAATTTTGGTATCGTTTTTTGGAAAAGAAATGTCAATCGTTTTGAGTGAAAAATTATTTGGATCATAAAGAGTGATGGTTTTGTTGTCAGACAAAATAACGGCATAGTCATTTTCTTTTGGTACAGCGATGTTATTAAAATTTGTTAGACTAGTGGCAAGTGATTTTGATTGTTTAATTAACAAATCATAGATAATAATAGTTGAAGAATTGGTTGGAAGAATTAAAATTTGATTATTAATTTTAGCCATATAGGCTAAAGTTGCTGCTTGCTTGTTCCAATCAAAAATTAAATCTGGTGTGACTGTTATTTCTTTGCGAATTTGTGAAAGCACCAGGTCTGTTTGTCGATTAAATTCGTCGCACTCTTTTTTATATTTATTACAATCCAATTGAGAAATCAAATTTTTTACCGTTTTGGCTTCATTTAATGTTGTCGAATCATCTTTGTATATAGCCGAACTTTCAGCCGCATCTTTGTGAACAATGATGTTTCTAATAATTTCCTGCGATTGTTTTTCTTGGGCTACTTGTATTTGATTTGTTCGGATAAAAAAGATACTTGAAATAAAAGTGATCAGTATTAGTGTACTCAGTGTAAATAATATTTTAGTGGTTTTCGGTAAGTTTTTTATGCCCAATTTAAAACTGCGCCACTGCCCAGACCAGTTGTCTAAAATATTACGACGACGATTTTTGTAGTTGGTGATAACAAAAAATAATAACGATAAAAAATGACCAATATTTATTGATAAATTAAAAATTACCAAAATAAATAACCAGATAAAATTGGCACCATACTTGAGCCATGTTATAGTCGTGTTTAAAGTGGTATTTAAAATTTGTTTGTAACGGTCGGTTTTTTGTGGGATTGATGGTTTGGCACGATATTGTCTGAGATGGGCGGAATTAATTTCAGCTGGTACTGACGGAGGTGATTGTTCGTCATTTTTTATCACTTCTGTGCCTTGTTCTTTTTGAAAGGCAGTTTTTATACGGTCGTTTATGTTGGGAAATAACGAAGGTGACATGGTGCTGGCAGTATTTTTTTCGGTAGCAAATAAATTGTGCAATGATTTGATGGATCCACCTTTTAAAAGTGGTCGTCTTTTGTTGTCGGTTGTGATGGATGTTTTTTCTTCATTCAAATGAATTACCATACCGCCAAATGAAAATTCATTTCGGATATCGGATAGCACGCGTTCAATATGTTGAGCACTTTGGGCAGAAGGGCGGGTAGTGATAATTTTTTGTAAACGATCGTTATTAAAGTATTCATTGAGTTGTGGAGTGCCAATAAACAAGAAATCATTGGAAGTAATTTTTCCTTCGACTATTTGAGAAAAAAGTTGATCGTTGTTTTCATCTTGGTTGTCAGATATTAGGTTTATCTGTTTGTACAACTCATCTTTGGCTTTATAAAAAAGTAACATTTTGGGATGACCGCAAAATGAAAATATTACTGCTTGATCTTTTACTACTCCAATGACACAATGTTTTTGAACTTGTTCATCGTCAATTGGTTTGTTTTCTCGGTTAATATTCTTCAAAACTGTTTCTAGGGAGTTTTCATTGATATTTTGAGGTGCTTCATAATAACGAGCTTCAATTTCATCAATAATATTTTGTAATTTGATGATATCTTTGGTGGTGGTGTTGTTCAACTCACAAACAGCAAAAAAATAACCCTTTTGTCGCTCTTTTTCATTGGAGGGCTCAGTAATATGAAGTAGCACGTGGGATTTTTCCCGGTTGCCGCCTTCGATAAAAAACTCGTGTAATTGTAACTTGTATTCCATAAACGCCTGTAGTATACTATATTTATCGTCATAAGTCTAATAAATATCAATAGAAAGATGGTGCGGTTTTTGGTCTATTTAAAATTGAAAAGAATTTAATTATGCTTGAACACCTTTTTGGTTCATTAACACGAATAAAACTTTTACGTTTGTTTTATGGAAATCAAGAGAGAGCGTATTTTGTGCGTGAACTGTCCAGAGCCATTGAAATTCAGCTAAATGCCGTTCGTCGGGAACTCGCCAATCTGGAAGAAATTGGCATCATAAAACAAACAGAATATGGACAATCAAAAGAAGAAGAGGCTGGTACGGAAAGATCAAAATATTATAAAATAAATACTGGATTTTTTCTTCACGAAGAACTGGGTGCTTTACTAGAAAAAACCCAACTTTTGGAAGAACGTAATTTTATTGATTTATTAAAAAAACGAGCCGGTGATATAAAAATGATGATTTTGACTGGATTTTTTACCAACGCAACTGAAGTTGGAACAGATATTTTATTTGTCGGCGATATCAAAGTAATGGCCGTGGCCAAAGCGATTCGTGATTTTGAAAAATTTTTAAACCATGCTGTTCGTTATACTATTTTGGATGAAAAAGAATTTTCTGAAAGACGTGAAATTGGCGATCGTTTTCTATATTCTATTTTTGAAGCCAAACATATTTTTGCGGTAGATGAATTAAAATTAGGCTAAAGTTTTTATGTACTTACTGATTGATAATTCGTCAAATGATAAAATTCTTATTCACTACTGTTTGAACACAAAATGGACTCAACGTGAATTTAATAAAGACAACGATCTGTTGGTGTCTGTCCATCAATTATTATCAGACGAAGATAAACAGCTTATTGATTTGGGTGGTTTGGCAGTAGTGGTGGGTAAAGGAAAGTTTACGGCTACTCGTATTGCGGTCACTGTAGTCAACACTTTGTCGTATGCGTTGCACATTCCAGTTTTGGCAGTTGACGATTGGTATGAAGATTTAATTCAAGATATTCAAGCGTCGCCAGTAGGGCAATATGTTAGCGCTCAGTATAGTGCTCCGGCCAATATTGGTGGAGGTAAACATTAAGGACATGTTATCAGATTATCAACGATATCGTTTTTATGAAATTTTGCCTGGTTTGTCGATCTGGCTTACTTTGGTAATCGGTATTTTATTGTCCTTTTTTTATCCATTGGTTGTTATTTATGCTGTTATAATTTTCGATGTTTATTGGGTATTGCGCGTGGTTTATTTTTCTTTTTATCTTATCTTATCTTGGACTAGATTTCGTAAAGCTGTTAAGACCAATTGGTTGTTCAAGTTAAAAAATGATTTTCCAAATTGGGAAACCAAAAAAAATGTGGTGTTTTTACCTTTGGCTAATGAAGGTTATGAAGTCATAGCGGGGACACTTCAAGCTTTTTTAAATTCTAGTTATCCGGCCAGTCAGCTGTATCTGGTTATTTCAGGAGAAGCGCGTCGTCAGGCCAATTGGGACAAAGTACAAGCAAAAGTGAAAGCTAATTTTAGTGGTAAATTCGCGGATATTTTGTATTATACTCATCCGGATAATCTGCTCGATGAAATTCCCGGTAAAGGTTCAAATATTCATCATGCTGAACTGGAGTTTAAAAAATATGTTGATATTCGTCAATGGAATTATCTCAATGTTATAATTTCGGTATTTGATGTTGATACAGTTGTGCATCCACAATATTTTGCCCATCTTAATTATATGTATTGTTTGCACCCACATCCAGAACGGAGTTCTTTTCAACCGATTACTTTATATAATAACAACATGTGGGAGTCGCCATCGATATTGCGGGTCATGGCTTTTGGGACTAGTTTTTGGATGTTATTTTCTTTAGCCCGTTTGGATGGTTTGGTGACTTTCTCTTCGCATAGTATGAGTTTGAAAGCGGCCCTAGAAAGCGGTGGTCATGCCAAAGATATTGTCAGCGAAGATTCGCGGATATTTTTTCAATGTTGGTTGCATTATGGTGGCAACTATAGTGTTACTCCTTTGTATATTCCAGTTTCGATGGACACGGTGCGTGATGAAAGTTTGTTTAAAAGTTTAAAGAATTTATATTTACAACAACGTCGTTGGGCTTGGGGGACAGAAAACATTCCTTATTTATTATGGCAATTCAAAAAACATCCAGAGATAAATTGGTGGAAAAAAACCACGATTTTATTTCATGAGTGGGAGGGTAAATGGAGTTGGGCGGTAGTATCGATACTTTTGACATTATTAGGACGTTTGCCGTTGTGGGTAGCCAGTAGTGAAGTGCGTCAAAGTGCTTTGTTTTTTAACGCGCCGCACGTATTAGAAAATTTAATGAGCATAGCTACCTTTGGTTTAATTTTTTCTGCAGTGATTAGTATGCTGATTTTGCCGCCACGTCCGGATAGTCATCCGAAATATAAATATTTATTTATGTTGTTGCAATGGATGTTGGTGCCGGTTTCTTTGATTATTTTTTCAGCAATACCTTGTATTGATGCGGTTACTCATTTGATGTTTGGAAAATATTTAGGTTTTAATGTTTCGGTTAAAAAAAGAGCAGTATGAAAATTTTTAAAATAATATTTCTCACAATACTTTTATTGATAATCGGTGTGGCTGGTTTTGGTTATTGGTCGATTCGTTCTGGTAATTTGCAAAAAGTAGTAGTCAAGGAAGTCTCTGCTCAATTAACAACCAATCCAGCTGAGAAAAATTTATTACAAACTATTTTAGGTTTTGAAAAACCGCGCACTTATTTAATCTTATTTCTAAATAATACTGAGATACGTCCCGGTGGCGGTTTTATTGGTGCTTATGCTTTGTTGCAGATGGACAAAGGTATTCCTCATTTACTAAAAGTAGAAGGCACAGAGATTCTAGACAATACCGGTAAAAAAGATTTTGAATCAGTGGCACCAGATCCGATCACAAAATATTTGAAAGTATCGAGATGGTATTTTAGAGATAGTAACTGGTCGCCGGATTTTGCTATTTCATCACAAAAATCAGCCGAATTGTTTTTGAAACAAGGAGGGTTGGGAGAGATTACTGGTATTGACGCAGTGATTGGTTTTACCCCATCTGTGATTGAAGAAGTTTTAAAAATTCACGGTCCAATCAAAATTAACGGAGAAGAATTTAACGCTACAAATTTTACTGAAAAATTGGAATATGAAGTAGAGTATGGATACAAGTCAAAAGGAATTGAATTTGCTCAACGTAAAAATATGTTGCGTGATTTGGCTTATTCTTTGCTGGACAATTTACGTTTTGATGTCTTTACAAAATGGCAAAAATATTATGATTTGTCACAGCGTTTGTTGAAAGAAAAACAAGTGGTATTTTATGCGCAAGATAATGATGAACAAAATATTTTTATTAGTAAAGATTGGGCGGGAAAAATGAAACCAAATGTTGGTGATTATCTATTGTGGGCGGATGCCAATCTGGGAGCTCTAAAAACTGATGCAGTTATAACACGTGAATTAACTTACATTATTGCTCCAACTAGTACCGATAAATTTGTGGCTACTGCCAAGATGAAATTTATTCACCAAGGTAAGTTTGATTGGCGCACTTCGCGCTATCGTGATTATGCTCGAGTGTATGTGCCTACTGGTAGTAAATTTATAAAAGCGTCAGGAACTATGGAAGCAGAAAAATCTATTAAAACTGGAGTAGTCGATCAGGGGATAGAAAATGGCCGTCAGTGGTTTGGTGGTTTTATTGCCATTGAGCCTGGTCACACCGCTGAGTTAAGTTTTCAATATTATTTACCAGAAAATGTTGCCACTGCTATTAAAAACGGAGAATATGATCTGTTAATCCAAAAACAAATTGGTACAAATGGTGTTAAATTGACTTTAGAACTAGATTTTGATAAAAAATTAGTATCCGCTATTCCTGGAGAAAATCCAAATAAATATGGTGATAATCGTTATGATTTGTCGGCTGATTTAAAAGAAGATCGGGAATTTAAAGTAATAATGGGGAAATAATATGTTTATTAAAAAAATCGGGATTGATCTGGGGACGACGAACGTTTTGGTATATGTACCTAAAAAAGGGATTGTTTTGAACGAACCAAGTGTAGTGGCGATATCCAAAGCAGATGGCAAAGTGTTGGCGGTTGGTTTGGAAGCCAAGGATATGTTGGGGCGTACTCCGGACACTATTATCGCTGAACGTCCACTCAAAGATGGGGTGATTGCCAATTATCAGATCACTGAGGCGATGTTGCGTTATTTTATCAATAAAGCTTTGGGTGGGGCGCGCCTATTTCGACCGGAAGTCATGGTGGCGGTACCGGCTGGGATTACTTCCACTGAAAGACGAGCGGTGATTGATGCGACGATTGCGGCGGGGGCACGAGCGGCTTACATTATCAAAGAGCCAATTGTGGCGGCGATCGGGGCGGATATTCCGATTGGAGCAGCTTCTGGTCATATGATCATCGATATTGGTGGTGGAACTGCGGAAATTGCAGTGATTTCATTGGGTGGAATTGTTGCTAGCAGATCAACTCGTGTGGGTGGTACGAAATTTGATAAAGCTATTGTGGAACATATTCGTCAAAAATATAATTTGGCGATTGGGGAACGTACTTCTGAAGAGATTAAAATCACCGTTGGTTCAGCGATGTTTATGGACAAACCACTGTCTATGGAAGTCAAAGGGCGAGATATGATTCATGGTTTGCCACGTATTATCACAGTGACTTCAGATGATACTACGGAAGCTTTGCAACATGAACTTGGCATATTGATTGATGCGATAAAAAAAGTTCTTTATGATACTCCGCCAGAATTATCGGCGGATGTGATGGATAAGGGTATTATAATGTCTGGTGGATCTTCAATATTGCGCAACTTGACTGAATTGGTAGCTCAGGCAACTGGGGTGCCGACTTATTTGGCGGAAGAACCGTTGTTGTGTGTGGCGAAGGGGACGGGGATTGCTTTGGATAATTTGGATAGTTATAAACGTAGTATTTTGGCGACTAAATAGATAACTTCTGTGTTTTTTTCAGATGCGTATTTTTCAGACAAGTGAGAGAAAATATTAATTTTTAAACACGTGTCGGTTTTGCTTGGCAAAACCGCACTCTCACTCACTCAGGCTATGAAGCCTGAGTTCCGTGGCGGTTTAAAAATTAATATTTTCTCTCACTTGTCTTCTGTGGTTTTAGATATATTTTATGTTGATTGGGATTGATGGTTCGCATGCTAATAAGGTTCAGCGTACGGGAGTGGAGGAATATTGTTGGCAGGTTATTCAGGAATTAAAAAATATTATACCTTCGGATACGAAGGTGGTTTTGTATTCTAATAAAAAATTATTACCGGAATTGGCGATGTTACCAAAGAATTGGGAAGTGAAGATTTTGAATTGGCCATTAAAAAAAATGTGGAGTCAGTTTCGATTGGCGTTTGAGCTTTGGAGAAATCCACCGGATGTTTATTTTTCTCCTGGTCAGTTGCTACCGTTATTTTTGCCGAAAAATTCGGTGGTGATGGTGCATGATAGTGCGTTTGAGGCATATCCATCGGCTTATAGATTTTTTGGGAGACAATATTTGAAATGGATGAATCGTTTGATAGTTAAAAAAGCTAAATTAATTTTGACTTCGACTGAATTTAATAAACGGGAGATGTTGAAATTTTACGGTCATTTCCTCGCGGATAAAATAAAAGTTATACCTTTGGCCTATAATTCAACAAAATATAATTTAGAAAAACCAGCTGGTGAAAATCTTTATGGTCAGTACATATTATCAATTGGCCGGCTTGAGGAAAAAAAGAATACTAAGAGAATTGTAGAAGCATTTAGTTTAGTAAAAAAACAATTTCCAGATTTGAAATTAGTTTTGGTTGGCAAGCACGGTTTTGGTTTTGAAGAGATACAGCAGGCAATAGACCATAGTGTTTATAAAAATGATATTGTTTTGCTTGGTTTTGTGCAGCCAGAAGATTTGTTAAATATTTTGAAAAATGCTCAAGTGTTTGTGTTTCCATCTTTGTATGAAGGGTTTGGAATCCCTGTTTTGGAGGCGATGGCGGTGGGTGTGCCAGTGGTAGTGAGTCGAGGTAGCGCACTAGAAGAAGTTGGCAAAGAAGCGGTGGAGTGTGTAGATCCAAAAAGCGTAAAAGATATTTCAGAAAAAATTATTATTTTATTAAAAGATAAAAATCTTCGTCAACAAAAAATAAATTTAGGTTTAGAGCAAGTAAAAAAGTATTCATGGAACAATACTGCCACACAAACTTGGGAAGTATTAAAAAATATAAAATAAATCAAAATACTTCGCTTAGCAATAAAAAATCCAACTTTTTCAAGTCGGATTTTTTAACCCCATAAATTCAGTTCTCTCTTGAATTTATTGGGAGGGAGGTGCACGGAGCGCCTAAGGCCCTCCACTATTCTTTTTTGCACCTCCAAAATTGTTCACCGAGTTTTTGTGCCAAGTCCGCCATGCGGTCGGCACGTTCAACATCGGTGGTTGGTTGTTGGCGAACGACGCGCAGTTGCGCAATCCGTTCGCGGATTTCTGCCTTTGGTGTAGCGGCGTTCGCCAGGGCGATGTAGCCCAGCATGTGGGTTGCGTGCAACCCGAGTTCGCCGCCGCTTCCGACCATCGCTGTCCAGATTGTCAGAGCTCGTTCGCGAGCAATGGTGTCTCCAGACACGCGCCACCAGACAAACGACAGGTTGGCCAAGATGTTCTTGGTCACATCCTCTTTTGCCTGGTTTTCTTCTACCTCTTCCAAATACTTTGCGCCACCGTACTCCTCTAGGACTTTCCTAGCAGAATCGTGTTGGCCGTTGCCGTAGAAGTTCGTCACCAGTCGGTGAACGAACATTAGACCAGCTTGATTGGCGGTCATTTTGCCCTCCTTAGGACTGTTTTAATTAATCCTTGACAAAACAGGTCATAATAGCAGATTTTTTGCATTTGGTCAATAAGGGCTGTGTAAAACTTTTGACGATTATTCAAAAAAGTGTTATATTAAAGTTAATTTAAAATTATATTACAAAAATAAATATTAATAATATGGCAAAACACAAATTTGATTCTGCCCCAGCACCAGCGGGAGTAACGGCGGAGGTAAAAAAAGGAAATGTATCAGTGGAAGAAGGGGCTGGTATAGAAGTGGCAACAGGTAATCATAACGATATCACTGTTGAAAAGTTGTTTGATAAAATGAAACAAGAGTTGCAAGAAAAAAGAAAACTGGCCAAAAAAGAAGGTAGGAGCGAAGCTGAAATAAAAACTATCAAATTCGACAAAAACTCAGATACTTACAAAGCATGGATACTAGCTTTTAATGAAAACCAATTGGATCTTTTGACTAAAAAAGAAGACGAACTTCAGGCACAAATTGAAGCTGTTGCAGCAAGCGGAAAAGAGGTATCAGAAGATTTATTTGAAAAATGGAGAGTTGTTTCTTTAAAAATAGCTGAAGTTTCAAATGCTAAAAGAGCTAGAAATGAATTGTCAAGACAAAATATTGACTCAACAACAGAAATTCAAAGATTGAGTGATCAAGAAAAACTAGTTGGTGTACAGCCGGCGATGGAAGCTAAAATTATTGATTTACAAGGAATGTCTCATGTGGCTGATGTTCAGATTGGGGCTTTAGATGATTTGACGGTTGGAATTGGTGATAGTGATGTTTTGGAAGAATATGCTGGAAAAATTCAACCACTAGGTAATCATGAGAGTTTTTTTCTAAAACAAGATGAGCAGGCCGAAGTATCTGGTGGTAATAGTGGTACTGAAAGAATTAGATCATTTTTTTCAAAAGAATTAGAAAAAGAAGCCAAAAAAAGAATTAAAGGGCCAAAAGATTCATTTACAAAAAAAGATGGATTTGTTGCTTCGTTAAATGATTATGTTGGTGACGATGCAGTTTTTGCTACTCTCCTCTTAAAAGATGCAAATTTTGTAAAGTCTGTACAAAATTATTTTAATACTGAAGTTGGTATAGTAGGAAAAGCTGCGGAAACAGCCGCACTTCAATTTGTTCATACATTAAAATCAGCTCGTGAGAAATATGACGAGTTAGTTGTAAATATGAAAATTCAAGAGACAATGAGAGTTGAAGAAGAAAAACCACCTGAAATTCCGGAAAATTTACTAAATATTAGTGTAATAGAAGTAAAAATTGAACAATTAAAGAAGAAATCTGCAGAAACCAATTTCTTTTTTGGTGGAAGTGAAAGAAAAGAAATAGCAAAACAAATAAAAGAGTTAGAAAAAGAACTGGCTGGGATAGCTGAAAATTTGGCTAAAACCGCAACCGAATTATTACAAACAGCTGGGGCGAATTCTGATATAGAAACGCTCAAAGCTGTTGCTGAAGAAGCGGCTGATTTAAATAAAAATGTAATCTCAGGTAATATAAAACCTGGATCTAGTAAGTTTAATAAATATGCTAGAATAATAATGGCTGCAATGGCTGGATTAACTTTTGCTTCATCAGTTGGTGAAGTTGGTGGTAAGGCAAATAAAGCAAAACCACATGTTGGCGGTGAAATTAAACCAGGTGGAATAAAACTAGGTGGTGAGAGATCAAGTTTTGGTGGAATGTCTGGTATGTCGGAAATGCGATCAGACTTCCAAGAACAAAATGGGATGACAGAGGCTGTTGTCACATCTGAAATGCCATCAGCGTCACCATTTGACGGTGGTTCTAGCGAACCGGCACCAGAAGTAGCCGGTGGATTTACATCTGCTGGGGATCTTCTTACACCTGCTTCAGATATTGCTGTCCCAGCTCCAGGCACATACACATTAAGAGGTAAAGGTGGACGTGGACACGGTGGTGTAAAAATTGCATCTGTTGATGTCGGTGGCGGTGGCGTAAAAGCTGAAAAATCTGACGCGGCTCCTTTAACTGCGTCATCGGAGGCTATTCCAATGGAAAAAAAGAAATCTTTTGATAATGCTGGCTATGACAATCTTGATTTTAGTAGAGAATGGAATGGTGATTTAGGTAAAGCACATAGGATAGTTGAAGAAATACAAAAACTTGCCCCAGTAGCCAATGACAAACAGAAAGCAGTTTTTAAGAAAGATTCTGCCGGTGCTATTGTACTGTGTAAAATGTTTTTGGGAGAAGATGGACATGCTGACACTGAGAGAGATGAAGCAGAGATTACATTGAAAACAGCCCAAAAACAACACGATGCTTTGGATAAAAATCTTCCTAAAGAAAAAGATGTAGAAAGTTTGGCCTCAAGAGTAAAGGGGGCGGTTGATCAATTAGCCAGTAGGTTTGCAAGTTTGACTGGAAGTAATAGAGAAGGGGCGGAGGTTGTTGGTGATAATGGTGCTTTGGAAAGAATACAGATGGTCGTAAAAAATATTTTGGCTACAAAACAAATTAATGAACGAGATAGGGATAGTTTGAGAGGAGTAAGAGTAAATTTGGATAGATTGTTGTTGGGAGAAAGTTTGACTCGAGGAGAACGAGCTGCGGCCAGTGAACTAATCAAGGCGACTGATATATTATTGCAGGGTGTTCCAAAATCTGATACCCTTTGGAAAGCTCCGCTAGTTGGTGATCTGACTGGTGCTCAAGTTAGAGCGTTGAGAGGTGGTATAGATAAAAAAGCTGGAATGTAGAAAATAATAAAATAGAACAGTTAAAAAACCGGCAAATAGCTGGTTTTTTAATTTTTGAGATAGGTTGCCAAAAACGTGATCTTTTGCTACACTATTATTAACTTTATGCAGTTTATCGGCCAATCGCACATAACCTCTTTTTTTGATTTAGCCGTGCAAAATGACAAGCTCGGTCAAGCTTATTGTTTTGTCGGTGCGTCACAAGTTGGCAAACGCACATTGGCCAATATTTTGGCTAGTCAAATTTTAAATGTTGAAATAGCCAAATTAAGGTTCAATCCGGATTATTATTATATCGAACGTCTGGTAGATGAAAAAACCGAAAAAAAGAAAAAAGAAATTTCCGTAGAACAGTCGCGCGAATTACGAGAAAAATTTTACAATCGTTCTTGGTTGAATGGTTATAAAATCGCGATTATCGACGAAGCCGAACTACTTAACGAAGAATCCGGCAACGCTCTTTTGAAAATCATCGAAGAACCGCCTGCCAAAAGTATTATTTTTTTATTAACGGAAAATGATACGCTGTTGTTACCGACCATTCGTTCTCGTTGTCAGGTGTTTCAATTTGCGCCGGTATCTGATGCAGAAATTGACAAACTAATCACTTCGGTTAGTGATATTCAAGACACCAAAGAAATAATAGAATTATCTTGGGGACGACCTGGTAGAGCGATAGAATTGTGCCAAGATTTTGAATTATTTGCCAGTTGTCTAAAAGAAAAAACTCGTTGGCAAAAAATTCTCACTGCCCCTATCCACGAACGCTGGCAAGCAATGGAAGATATTTTGAGTGAAAAAGGTGGTTTGGTAAAAACGAAAGAGAAATTGGATCCGATTGTAGATTTGTGGATAATGTTGTGGCGGGAAAAAATGTTGGCCGAAAAAATAGTTGACGATCAGTATCGCATTATCATCGATGATTTAAAAAATATAAAAAATTTATTGTCGGCCAATGTCAATCCGCGTTTAGTAATTGAACAATTTTTAACCACATTTTAAAATTTATTTATAAACTTCTATTTAACTCAACATAATTTATGAAAAAAATACCATTACTATTGTTGGTGCTAATAGCCGGTCTGTTGACTACTGGTGCTGGCTGTTTGCAATTTGGTGCTTCTTCAGCTCAAGGTCCAATGGGCATGTATCAGTCGGCTGACAAAGGTGAAACTTGGAAACAAATCATCGCTCTACCGACTGTCACTGGGGTTAAAAGTATCGCTGGTATCAAAACCTATCGTCTGCATACTGATCCCAGTGATCCCAATGCCATTTATTTAGCCACTCGTGGACAAGGTTTGTATTATAGCTATGACAATGGTGTTAGTTGGCAAACTGCGCCGGCGATGAGTGGCAAATTTATTTACGGTCTAGCTGTCAATCCAAAAAACAAATGCAATGTTTTTGTGAGCGATGGACAAAATATTTTTAAAACTGATGATTGTTTGCGTACTTGGACTAATGTATATACCGAACAACGTCCTGATCAGAGGGTAGTGTCAATAGCGGTTGATTTTGGAGCTAGTAATACTATTTATGCCGCTGAATTAGGTGGAGATATTTTGGTAAGTAATAATTTGGGTACTAGCTGGCGCGTTTCTCAGCGTTTCAATTTTCAATTGCAGTATTTAGTAGCGGATCAGTTTAATCCTGGTCGAGTTTATGTCGCTGGTTATACCAATGGTATCTATCGTTCCGATGATTCCGGTTTAACTTGGAACAATATGTCGGCTGGTTTGGATAGTTTTGCAGATGCTACCAAATTTTATCGATTGGCTCTGAATCCCGGCAAAAAAGATAGCTTGTTCTGGGTTTCAAAGTATGGTATTTTGCGATCTGATGATGCTGGTGTCACTTGGACGGATCTGAAATTAATTACGCCGCCTGGCAGTGTGAATATTTATGCTTTTGATATCAATGCTAAAAATCAAAATGAAATGTATTACACAGGCACTATTTTGGGAGATAGCAACGTACATGTGCGTTCCACATTTTACAAAACTACCGATGGTGGTAAAAATTGGGTAACTAAAAAACTTCCCACCAACACTATTCCAGTGAGTATCTTGATCAATTCAGTCAAAGATAATGTGGTGTCAATGGGCTTTTCTATTTTAGATTAATAAATTGTCTATATGCAAATTAGTGATTTTAAGGAGGACTTTGAAAATGTTTTAGAATTTCTCAAAAAAGATATTGTTGGTCTGCGTACTGGTCGGGCTTCGGTAGCGATAGTAGAAGATATCTCTATTGAGGCTTATGGTACTTATCAGGCACTCAAAGCACTAGCTTCAATCTCGATAGCCGATGCTAAAACAGTCAATGTCGAGCCGTGGGACAAAACAGTTTTGGGAGCAATTGAAAAAGGGATTCGTGATTCTGGCATTGGTGTTAGTCCCGTCAATGACGGTCGTTTAATTCGAGTAATTTTACCAGATCTGACCACCGAACGCCGTCGTGAATTGACCAAAGTGTTGCATGAAAAACTAGAAGGTGCACGCGTATCATTGCGGAAAGTACGCCAAGAAGTGCGTGAGTTAGTTGAAGGCGAAGAGGAAGACAAATCAATTAGTGAAGATGAAAAATTTAAATTATTTGAAGATTTGGAAAAAGAAGTCAAAGAATACAACGATAAAATAAAAAATATTGGTGAAAATAAAGAAACTGAAATTAATATTATTTAAGTATGCCAAAAGATTTAGAAAAGGTAGTTTCGTTGTGTAAAAGGAGAGGGTTTATTTTTCCTGGTAGTGAAATTTATGGCGGTTTGGCCAATAGTTGGGATTACGGACCACTTGGACATTTGCTAAAACAGAATATTAAAAAAGCTTGGTGGAAATTTTTTGTCCAAGAACGCGCGGATATGATAGCACTTGATAGTGCAATAATTATGAATCCAAGAGTTTGGGAGGCATCTGGTCATTTGCAAAATTTTAGTGATGAACTAGTCGAATGTAAAAAATGTCACCATCGTTTTCGTACTGATCATTTGCTCGAAATAGCCAGTTTAAAACCGGAATATGACAAGGGTGAATCCAAAACTATTGCTGAAGTATTTTGTCCGGATTGTGATGGAAATTTGACTGAACCAAAAAGTTTCAATTTGATGTTTAAAACTTTTTTGGGTACCAATGAAGATAGCGCGACTACTGCCTATTTACGTCCAGAGACCGCTGCTGGAATGTTTGTAAATTTTAAAAATATTTTGAATTCCACTCGTCGTCGTTTGCCATTTGGAATCGCTCAAATTGGCAAATGTTTTCGCAATGAAATTACCCCTGGGAATTTCATTTTTCGCACCCGTGAATTTGAGATTGGTGAATTTGAATATTTTATTAACCCAAAAGATTGGGAGAAAGTTTTTGAAATGTGGTTGGGGGAAATAAAACGCTGGTGGAAAGATATTATGCAAATAGATATGGAAAATTTGGTTTGGCATGAGATTGAAGATGGTGAGCGCGCTCATTACAGCAAACGCACTGTCGATATTGAATATAAATATCCATTTGGAGTAAAAGAATTACACGGGATTGCTTATCGCACTGATTTTGATTTGTCTCGTCATGAAAAGGTGAGTGGGCAAGATTTGCACTATACCGATCCGGAAACTAATGAAAAGTTTTTACCCCATGTGATTGAGCCGACTTTTGGTATTGATCGGATGTTGCTAGTATCATTACTTGAAGCCTATTCTGAAGAAGAAGCACCGACTGCTAAAGAAGGTGAAACTGAAGCTCGCATTGTGATGAAATTTCCAAAACACCTTGCGCCAATTCAGGTTGCGATTTTACCGTTATCCAAAAAAGAGGAATTGTCTAGTGTGGCGCGTGAGTTGGCCGATGATTTACGCAAAATTTTTAGTGTGGATTATGATGAAACTCAAAGTATCGGCAAACGCTATCGTCGTCAGGACGAGGTTGGTACGCCATACTGTGTTACGGTGGATTTTGATTCGTTAGTCGATAAAAAAGTCACGGTGCGTGATCGTGATACAATGGTTCAAGAAAGAATTGATATTACAGAATTGAAAAATTATTTAATTAGTAAATTTTAATTAAGAAAAAGTTTCGAATATTAAATTATGTATAAAATTTCCAAATTAAAAAATAAAATAACCTTGATCACCGTGCCACTCAAAGGCACCAAGGCGACAACGGTGTTAGTATTGGTACCGGTAGGGTCACGTTATGAGCATAAAAAGATTTCTGGTATTTCACATTTTGTGGAACATATGATGTTTAAAGGTACTCAGAAACGTCCGGACGCTCAGGTGATTTCTCGTATTTTGGATGCTTCAGGAGCGGATTATAATGCTTTTACCAGCAAAGATTATACTGGTTATTATGTAAAGATCGACAGTACCAAACAAGCAATTGCCTTTGATCTGATTGCGGATATGATTTTTAATTCCAAAATGGAAGCGGCTGAGATTGAAAAAGAAAAAGGAGTGATTGTGGAAGAGTTACGAATGTATGAAGACAATCCAACAATGGGAATCGGTCTGCTGTATGACAATGTTTTGTTTGGCGATTGTCCACTTGGTTGGGATGAAGGTGGAAGTGCAGAAACGGTGCGTGGTATTACGCGTGATGAATTGTGGAATTATTATCAGGCGGCTTATAAAACCGATAATATGGTTTTGGTAGTTGCTGGTAATGTTGATAAAAAATTGAAACAACATTTGCAACATTTTTTGAGTGCCGATTCAGTCAAAAATAAATCCAAGGCAGTTATTCGGAAAAATAATTTTGAAAAATTTGTTTGGTCGACTGAGAAAAAAACTTTGGCACAACGGGTGGCAGTAAAGGAAAAACCACTCGATCAATCTCACGTGATTATGGGTTTTCCCGGATTACATCTCAACCATCCGGATCGTTATGCAATGTCGGTGTTGTTGAACATATTGGGCGGCGGCATGAGTTCCAGATTATTTGTGGAGGTGCGTGAAAAACGTGGTTTGGCCTATATGGTACGCACTGGTTCTAGTAATTTTCGCGATGTCGGCACTTCGTATATTCAGGCCGGATTGGATCCATCACGTTTGGGAGAAGCGGTAAAAGTTATCAAGGAAGAATTACAAAAAATTTGCGATACTGCAGTGACCGAAAAAGAACTCAAAGATGCCAAATCAAATATTTCCGGTCGAACGACTCTACATATGGAGGATTGTAGCGCACAAGCTGAATGGTTTGCTAAACAGTTTTGGATGATGGATAAAATTTTGACTTACGAACAAGTGTTGCAAAAAATAAAAGCCGTGTCTGTCAAGGATGTGCAACGACTGGCTAAAAAGATTTTTGATTGGTCGCAGGTGCATGTGGCGGTGATTGGTAATGTCAAAAAGGACCAAATAGTTAATTTATTTAAATAAATTATATGTCTGTATCCAAAAAAGTTTACCTGTTTGCGAACTGGAAGATGTATTTGGATTATGATGAATGTAATATTTTGGCGAATGCTTTGGTGGTAGCTTCGACAGATTTTGCCAAAAAAATAAAAATGGTGATTTTTTCGAGTGCCCTTTCTTTTTATCCAGTAGCCCAAGTGTTGAGTGATGTTGGAATTGCCAGTGGTGCGCAAAATGTTCACTTTGAAGATAAGGGTGGGTTTACCGGAGAAAATTCGGCGGTAATGTATAAAAATGCCGGCGCAAAATTTTCTTTGGTAGGACATTCAGAACGTCGACATTTATTTGGTGAAACCAATCATGAAGTGCATCAAAAAATGGAAGCATCTTTGTCGGTTGATTTGATACCAGTATTGTGTGTAGGCGAAACATCCAAAGAGAGAAAAGCAGACAAAGCCAAAGATGTGGTAGAAATCCAATTACGAGCAGCCTTGGATAATTTAAAATGGAAACCAAAATCAAAATTATTCATTGCCTATGAACCGGTATGGGCGATAGGTACCGGCAATCACTGTGATCCGATTGAAGCGGAAAAAATGTGTGCAATGATTGTGAAAATGGCCAATAGCTTGGCTAAAGAAACTGAAGTAGTTTTATTGTATGGTGGTAGTGCCAATGGTGGCAATATTAAAGAATTTTTAAAACAGCCCAGTATTAGTGGGGTTTTAGTTGGTGGTGCATCTACTAAGCTTGACAGTTGGCTCCAAATTGTGCAAAATGCCAGCTAAACTATATGTTTAATATCTTGTTTTTATTAGTCGTGCTGATTTGTCTTGGGGTGATTGTTTTTGTTATTTGGAAAAAAACTCCACAGCTATCCAATTTAGATGTGGATAGTTTGCCACAGGAAAAAACTTCACGCAAAAAACATGAAATTATTACCAAACGAATTGAAGCACGCAGTCGAGAAGTAAAGATAAAATTAGGAGATAAATTGCGTCCATTGGATAAGCTGTGGCGTCAATCCCAATTAAAATTTCGGGTATATGTTGGTAAAATTGAACATTTGATTCATCACGAACAAATGATAAAAACAAAACAAGAACAGAGTTTATTAACATCGGAAGAAAAAGAGGTTAAACTAAAAAATCTCATTCAAGAAGGAGAGAAAAATTTACAATTGGATAATTTAGATAAAGCTGAACATGCTTTTATTTCTGCGATTAAAATGAATGTAAAAGCGGCAGCGGCCTACCGTGGTTTAGCTGAAGTTTATCTTCAAAAAGATTCCACCGAAGAGGCCAAACAGACTTTTATATTTTTATTGCGGTTGGAACCAGAAAATGATGCTGTTATGGTTAGATTGGCGGAAATGGCTGAATCACAAAATAATATTGAAGAAGCGATAGAGTATTATCAACGTGCAGTTGTGGCCAATGATTCATTGTCTCCTCGTTTTGCTCATTTAGCCGAATTGTTGTTGAAGGTAAATCAACCACTAGTAGCTGTAGAAGCTATTTTACAGTCAGTAGAGCTTGAGCCCCAAAATCCAAAATATCTTGACTTACTGATAGAAACTGCTATACTATGTCAAGATAATAAATTGGCCACCCAAGCTTACCAAAATTTACGTTTAGTAAATCCGGAAAATTCAAAACTAGCTGATTTCAAGGGTCGTATTGATAAAATATAAACAACGCCGTTGTAGCTCAGATGGTAGAGCATTTCCATGGTAAGGAAAAGGTCTCGGGTTCAATTCCCGATAACGGCTCCAGGTTTTAATTGGTACCAATAAACGCCGGCTTA
>OBEQ010021021.1_pt1 | contig 70682 bp, 51 predicted proteins | sample 1670901 | NCBI WGS metagenome assembly OBEQ01 (sample SAMEA104232315, study PRJEB22302) | groundwater metagenome | biome: forest; feature: aquifer; material: groundwater | place: USA | collected 2011-08-07 | depth 5.4 m
AATCGTTCAAGTTACTCAACTTATCTACTTAGAAGGTAAAATTCGTTTAACTGAAGTGGAAAAAGTGGAGAATGAATATTACACCTATTTGCAAACGATTCAAGACCTAGAAATGGAATTGTTGAAGATAAGTAGGGTGAAATTGGATTAAAAACATGTGCTTTTTATTCCTTAATTACTTTCACAATTTCAGTTCCATTTTCAGCAATAAGTTGAATAAAATAAAGTCCAGAATTAATGTTTTCTAGATTTAAATTCATTTCATTTAAACCATTTATTGAATAGTTTTCAATTATTTTTCCTTCAGGATTTATCAATCGTATTTCCTTTACTTCTTTTAAACCTTCAATTAAAACAGAATTAGAAGTTGGATTTGGAGAAATTTTGAAATAAGAAATATCCTTTTTCACTATTCCTTCTGTGCAGCCATCTGTACTTACATTGATTGAATAATAATCAATAACAATGGGGTGAGCATCTGTAGTTCCTCCAATATAAGCGCTTAAATTAAAAACCAATGGATAAACTGCAATTGTATTACAGATTCCTGTAATAATTGCGCAACCTGTTGACCCCCCTACATAAGAACAACCAGCAGGATTACAAGCAATCGACATGCCTGGAGGTAAACCAGTTACATTGTCAATTACTATACTGTCTATAGAAGTTGTAACATTCATTCCAAAAACTACAATTACTGTATCCACAGGTACAATATTTGTTATTGTTTGAGAATAGTCAATTCCAACACAAGCAGCTGAGAAATTAGTTGCACTATCAGGATAAATTCCTGGTGAAGTATAGGATGGATCGGGTGTGCATTGCGAATTAGCAATAAGATTAACAAGCGCTAAAAGACAAATAAGTATCGATTTTTTCATAGTTCTTTTTTTGTAAAAATAAAGAGAATAAGTGAATTAAAAAAAATCCTTCGAATGAGAGTTAATAAATAATCCCCCTAATCCAGTGCATTAATTTGGATTATCATTATAAATTCATAGTTTTATATAAAATTTCGAAAGTTGCAATTAAATAAGAAAACACGTTTTTATAGAAATAGGATGTATCAAAACAATTCAACAACCTCCTTTTAAATATTAATCGACAAACAAACTTTCAGAGAGAAAAAATAGAAAAATAATCATTACACAATGACAAAAGAGTTAACGAAGGACATAATACAATGGGACATAAAATCTTGGTCAAAAGCACTCACATATTGGGAAAAAAATATTGACTGGGATAAAATTCAAAATGGTCTTGAATTAGGTGGTCGAGAAGGTGGACTATCACTTTGGCTTGCTTTAAAAGGTAAGGCAACCGTTTGCTCTGACCTAAAAGATGTAAAAAATACAGCAGAACAACTTCATTTGAGACATAATATCTCTTCGTTAGTTAAATACCAAGACATTGACGCAACGAATATACCTTACGAAAATTATTTTGACATCATTGTATTCAAATCAATTGTTGGTGGTATTGGGAGCAATGACAATTTTAAAATTCAACAAAAAGTTTTCAAAGAAATTTACAAAGCACTAAAACCTGGAGGAAAACTTTTATTTGCCGAAAATCTTATCGCTTCTCCTTTTCATCAAAGACTGAGAAGAAAATTTGTTAACTGGGGAAATTCTTGGAGATATGTATCCATAAACGAAATGAAAGAATTTCTTGTCGATTTTTCATCCTTCGATGTTAAAACAACAGGTGTTCTTGGTACATTTGGAAGAACTGAAAGTCAAAGAAATTTATTATCGACAATTGACGAATTAATTTTAAATAAAGTTTGTCCAGACAATTGGAAATATATAAGTTATGGAATTGCAGAGAAATAGAAAGAAGAAGTGTTAAAACTATTTTCAAGATTTCTATATTCAGTCAATTTTTTATTCAAAATTTTGTACAAATAATCACTTACTAGTTAATTCTTCAACTTCCTTTGCATTTGTCTCATCTCTAATTAGTATCTTTGGCCGTTACAATACAAAGATTATGTCTAAAAATCGTAAACAAGAAGCACTAGATTATCATTCTTCTGGAAAACCAGGAAAGATTGAAGTAGTTCCTACAAAACCTTATTCTTCTCAACGGGATTTATCGTTAGCCTACTCACCTGGTGTTGCTGAACCATGTTTGAAAATTGCAGAAAATAAAGAAAATGTCTATAAATATACAGCTAAAGGAAATTTAGTAGCGGTAATTACAAACGGGACTGCCGTTTTAGGTTTAGGAAATATTGGACCTGAAGCTTCTAAACCTGTTATGGAAGGAAAAGGATTACTTTTCAAAATATTTGCTGACTTAGATGTGTTCGATATTGAAATAGACGCAAGTGATCCTGAATTATTTATCCAAACTGTAAAAGCAATTTCTCCCACTTTTGGAGCTATTAATTTAGAAGATATTAAAGCGCCAGAAGCTTTTGAAATAGAAAGAAGACTAAAAGAAGAATTGGATATCCCTGTAATGCATGATGATCAGCACGGAACAGCAATTATTTCTTCAGCGGCGTTATTAAATGCGCTAGAATTAGCAAAAAAGAAAATTGAAAAAGTAAAAATAATCGTCTCTGGTGCTGGTGCAGCTGCTATTTCTTGTGCCAGATTGTATAACATGTTAGGAGCAAAGCTTGAAAACATTTATTTATTCGATTCAAAAGGATTGATTTACAAAGACAGAACAGATTTAGATGAACACAAACAATTTTTCGCTTGCCATAAAAAAAACATGACCTTGATGGAAGGTTTTAAAGGAGCAGATGTTTTTTTAGGATTATCGAAAGGGGGAGTTGTTTCTAAAGAAATGATAAAAGCAATGGCAAAAGACCCAATTGTCTTCGCTTTAGCAAATCCTACACCTGAAATTTCATATAAAGATGCAATGTCTGTACGGCCCGATATTATTATGGCTACTGGACGTTCAGATCATCCAAACCAAGTAAACAATGTACTTGGATTTCCATATATTTTCAGAGGAGCCTTAGATGTTAGGGCGACAACAATTAATGAAGAAATGAAATTAGCTGCTGTAAAAGCACTTGCTTCATTGGCCAAAGAAACAATTCCAGAAGAAGTAATTGAGGCGTATGGTGAAAAAAACTTACTTTTTGGACGTGAACAAATCATCCCAAAACCATTAGATCCACGATTAATTTATCACGTTGCCCCAGCTGTAGCTAGAGCAGCCATGGAATCAGGAGTAGCACTTCAACCAATTACAGATTGGGAAACATATGAAATGCAATTAAAAAATCGTCTTGGTATTGATAATAAATTAATTAGAAATATTACTACAAAAGCACAAAGCAATCCGAAACGAGTTGTTTTTGCAGAAGCAGATAACATTAAAATTTTAAAAGCAGCACAAACTAGCTTAGAGGAAGGTTTTGCGTTTCCCATATTACTTGGAAAAAGAAAAGTAATTGAACGATTAATTTCAGAATATTCTCTCGAATTTCATGATGTTTTAATCGTTGATCCAAAATCGGAAGAGGAAGATGAGCGTAGAATAAAATACGGAAAAGCATTTTTTGAAAAACGAAAAAGAAAAGGATTTACTGAATATGAAGCTATTCAGATTATGCGTGAAAGAAATCATTTTGGCTCAATGATGGTCGAATTAGGAGATGCAGACGCAATGATTTCTGGATTAACAAGAAATTACAGAGATGTAGTTAAGCCTGTAATTCAGACGGTTGGCTTACAAAAAGATGTTCACACAATTGCAGGAATGTATATTCTAGTCACAAAAAGAGGCCCTTTATTTTTAGCCGATACAACCATAAATATGGATCCAACAGCAGAGCAAATTGCTGAATTAACAAATAATGTTGCAAAAATGGTTCGAAAATTTAAAGTTCAACCTAAAATTGCCCTATTAAGTTATTCAAATTTTGGCTCTTCCCCTGGAAAAGATTCTGAAAAAATGGCCAAAGCAGTTGATATTTTACATACTAATTACCCAACTTTAATCGTTGATGGTGAACTTCAAGCGAATTTTGCATTGAACAATGAGTTAATGATGGAAAAATTTTCTTTCTCACATTTAGCAAATAAACAAGTAAATGTATTAATTTTCCCAAATCTTTCATCTGGAAATATTGCGTATAAATTATTACAAGAAATGACAGATGGAGATGCAATTGGTCCTGTATTGGTTGGTTTGAAAAAATCTATCCACGTTTTACAATTGGGTTCTTCTGTAAGAGAAATTATAAATATGGTTAAAATTGCAGTGGTCGACGCTCAAAACAAATAAGAATGATAACGCATTTAAATGGTAAATTAATTGAGAAAAATCCAACAACCCTAGTTGTAGAATGTGGTGGAGTTGGCTATGAAGTAAAAATTTCATTGACCACTTTTTCTGGAATAAATTCTGATGAATCCATTAAAATTTTTACACAACACATCGTTCGTGAAGACGCTCAATTATTATATGGTTTTGTAACTAAAGAAGAACGTGAGATGTTTAATCATTTAATTTCAGTTTCTGGAATAGGTCCAAATACTGCTATGATTATGTTATCTTCACTAACACCTGAAGAAGTTGCTCATGCGATTCAATCGGATGATGTAAAAACAATTCAAGGAGTTAAAGGCATAGGAATTAAAACTGCACAACGAGTTATCATAGATTTGAAAGATAAAATGTTAAAAATGGCATTTTCTACTGAAAATGTTTTTGTTCAGAACAATACAAATCGATTTGATGCGTTAACTGCTTTGGTTTCTTTAGGCTTTGATAAAAAATCGGTTGAAAAAGCAATTGATAAAATTTCAACAGGAGAAGAAACGGTAGAACAGTTAATTAAACAAGCATTGAAAATATTGTAAATTGAAATTGAAAAAAAGAACATATATTTTTGTAATTGGAATACTACTTTTCATTTCTATTGGTCTAACAAATAGATCAATAGCTCAAGACACTTTGCAGTTTCCAATTAACAATGCAATTGACCCAACGCAAACAAAACCACAAAGTTTTGACTTGGGAGATCCTTCCTCTATGAAACAAACTATTGTATATGATCCTGCAACTGGAACCTATATATTTAAAGAAACACTCGGAAATACAGATTTAAACTATCGAAATCCTTCTATGATGACTTTAGAAGAATTTTTAGAGTATGAAAGGAAAAAAGCACAAAAGAAAAATTGGGAATCAAAAATTAAAGAACAAACAGACAAAAATAAACCGCTAGAATTACCTATTAAAGTTGGAAGTAAATTATTCGAAAATTTCTTTGGATCTGACCAAATAACAATTCGACCAGCTGGTTCTGTTGAAATCTCTTTTGGAGTAAATTCTTCTCGATACGATAATCCTATTTTACCTGTAAAACAAAGAAAAATAACTCGTTTCGATTTCCAACAACAAATTCAATTGAATCTTGTTGGACAAATAGGAACAAAATTAAAAATAGGAACTAGTTACAATACACAAGCTGCATTTGATTTTGACAATATTTCTAAATTAGAATACACTGGAAATGAAGATCAAATAATGCAAAAAATTGCCTTAGGAAATGTTTCTATGCCACTTCCTACAACCTTAATTCAAGGCTCACAAACTTTATTTGGTGTTCAAACAAAATTAAAATTTGGAAGAGCAACCGTAGATTTAATCGCAGCTTCTTCAAAAGGAAAAAGACAAGAAATAAATATTACAGGAAAAGCACAAATACAGACATTTGAATTAAGTGCTGATAATTATGAGGCAAACAGACATTATTTTGTCAATTTATTTCATAGAGACCAATACGACAATGCCATGTCAACTTTACCGATTGTTACCTCTGGAGTAAACATTACACGGATGGAAGTTTGGTTAACAAATAAAACAAATAACACTGAAAATACTCGAAATGTAATCGCATTTTCTGATTTAGGTGAAGCAAAAGCATCTAATTGTCAAGGATCTCCTGGTTCATTTTCTTCAATTGAACTTCCTGATAATGATGCAAATGGATTATATAAATGGGCTGCAGATGCAACTGCAAATCCAGATATTCGTGGCTTTTCAAATGCGGTGAGTGCTTTAAGTGTTCAGGGAGCAACTCCTGGGCCATTTCAACAAGCTGTTCATTATGAAAAAGTTCAAAATGCTCGTAAATTAACAGATGCTGAATATTCTTATAATTCATTACTTGGATTTATCTCTTTGAATTTACCATTAAATAACGATGAAGTTTTAGCAGTAGCTTATGAATATACATATAGAGGTGAAACGTACACTGTAGGTGAATTATCGACTGATGGTATTGCTGGTCAATCTGCATTAATTGTAAAATTATTAAAACCAACTATTACAAATCCTACAAATAAAATTTGGGATTTAATGATGAAAAATGTTTACTCTATTGGTGCTTATCAAATAGGTCAACAAGGGTTTAGAATGAATTTTTTATACAATAATCCTGCTACCTCTTTAATGGTTCCATTTTTTCCATTACCTGGTGTTGATGATAAACTACTAGTTGAATTACTCGATATGGATAAAATCAATCAAAATAATCAGCCTTTTTCTGATGGAGTTTTTGATTTTTCTCCAATGAATTTCGTTGGAAATAAAGCAGATAATGGAGGGACTATAAACGCAAAAAACGGACGAGTATATTTTTCAACAATTGAACCATTCGGAGCAACATTGAAAAAGAAATTAAAAGACGCAGGAACGATTTCTGACGCAGTAATTAATCAAGTTGCTTTTACTGAACTATACGACTCCACTAAAACTGCTGCTCAACAGATTCCAGCTAAAAACAGATTCAGTTTTAAAGGAGAATATCAATCAACCGTTACTTCTGATATTCCTTTAAATGCTTTAAATGTTCCAGAAGGAGCTGTTACAGTAACAGCAGGAGGAATTAAATTGGTGGAAGGATCGGATTATACCGTTGATTACAATTTGGGAAGAGTAAAAATATTAAATACTGGAATTTTAGAATCAAATACTCCGATTAAAATTTCAATTGAAAGTAATTCGGTTTTCGGTTTTCAATCCAAATCATTACTTGGTTCTCGTTATAATTATCGATTTAGTGAAAATTTAAATATTGGAGCTACTTGGATGAGAATGATGGAAAGACCTGTTACTCAAAAAGTTGATATTGGAAGTGAACCATTTAAAAATAATGTCTTAGGATTAGATATTGCTTATAAAACAAATGTTCCGATTTTAACAAAAATGATCGATTTACTTCCGATTATTTCAACATCTGAAAAATCGACTTTCTCATTTACAGGAGAATTCGCTCATATTATCCCAGGTGCTCCTAAAGCAATTAGTAAAGCAGGAGTTTCTTATATTGATGATTTTGAAGGTGCTCAAAGTACCATCGATTTAAAAACAGCTTCTGCATGGAAATTGGCATCCGTTCCTCAAGGACAAAATGATTTATTTCCAGAAGCATCTCTAAAAACTACCGCAAGTGGATTTAAAAGATCTAAACTAGCTTGGTATACAATTGATCAGTTATTCTATGCCAGTAATGCAATGACACCTCAACATATTAAAGATCATCCTGAAATGTTATCGGATAGTCGTATGAGATTAATTCAAACAAAAGATTTATTTCCGAATACTCAATTAGCGTATGGTACGCCTCAACCACTTCAAACATTAGATTTAGCATATTATCCAAAAGAAAGAGGGATGTATAATTATGATATATCAGGTGTTTTAGTGGATGGAAATGGGGAATGGTCTAACCCTGAAAATAGATGGGGAGGAATAATGCGCCCTTTATCAACCAATGATTTTGAACAAAGTAATATTCAATATATTCAATTTTGGTTATTGGATCCATATCATGAAGATGGCGAAGCTGTTAATCCAGCAGCTCAACATCATGGTGGAGATTTATATTTCAATTTAGGTAACGTTTCCGAGGATGTTTTGCCAGATTCGTATAAGAGTTATGAGAATGGTTTGCCTCCATCTGGTGTAAGTATCCAAGATGATTTAGACACCACTATTTGGGCAAGAGTTTCTACACAACAGCCTGTTGTAAATGCATTTGACACGGATAATACGTCTAGAGAAAATCAGGATGTTGGTTTGGATGGCTGGAAAAATGCGGATGAAGCTGTTGAATATTCTAATTTTGTAAATTGGATAAATGGTGCACCAATTTCTTCAATCGGTAAATCAAAATTTTTGAAAGATCCGTCTAGTGATGACTATGTATTTTACCGATCCGATCAATCTGATATTGATACCTTAAACATTCTTCAAAGATATAAGCATTATAATGGAATGGAAGGGAATTCTCCTACAACCGATATGGCGAATTTACAAAATCCTATAGGAGGACCTTACCCAACTCAGGGGTCAAACAGTCCTGATATTGAAGATATTAATTCAGACAATAACTTAGCGGAAACTGAAAGTTATTTTCAGTACAAAATAAGCTTGCATCCAAAAGATACGGTTGTAGGTACTAACTATATTACATCTGTTCAACGTATAACGGTTGGAACTGGTGCAGCAAAAAAGGTAGAAAAATGGTATCAATACAAAGTTCCTATAAAAGATTTTGAAAGAAAAGTAAATGGAATCCAAGATTTTAGATCGATTCGTTTCATGCGTATGTTTTTGAAAGATTTCGATGAAGAAGTCGTATTACGTTTTGCAAAATTAGAATTAATTAGAGGAGAATGGAGAAAATATGCTGATGATTTAACGCAACCTGGTGATGGTATTACCCCAGAACCTAATTCTACGACTTTCAATATTGGAACAGTAAACGTGGAAGAAAATGATCAGCGACAACCTATTAAATATGAAATTCCACCTGGAATAATTCGAGAAGTAGATCCTTCTCAAGCGGTTCAAAGACAATTAAATGAACAGTCTTTGGTATTAGATGTCTGCAATTTAAAAGATGGTGATGCTCGTGCAGCTTACAAAAATGTTCAATTTGATGTTCGAACATACAAGAAATTAAAAATGTTTGTTCATGCGGAAGAAGTAAGCGCTTCAATGCCATACAAAGATGAAGACTTAACTTTATTTGTACGATTAGGTTCGGATTTTACTGATAATTATTACGAATACGAATTACCATTAAATAAAACTGCTTGGTACTCTACATTACCTGAAGATATTTGGCCAAGTACAAATGATATGGAGATCGTTTTTGATGATTTATTGAAATTAAAAGAAAAAAGGAATAACGCAGTAACGAATGGAAATTCAGCCGTTTCTTATGTACTAGAATATTCGGAAATTGATCCAAAAAATCCAAAAAGATACATCAAAGTGAAAGGTAGTCCCAATTTACAAGGATTAAAAACAATGATGATTGGTGTCAGAAATCCTGCTAAAAATCAAGATAATCCATGGCCAAATGGTGGTGTTGATGATGGTGCTGCTGAATGTTTAATAATTTGGGTAAACGAATTGCGATTAACAGATTTTGTAAGTGAAGGAGGCTCTGCGGCAATTGCACAAGCGCAAGTAAAAGCAGCTGATTTTGGAACAGCTCAAATGTCTGGAAATTATAGTGGTGTAAACTGGGGAAGTGTTGAAAGTCGTGTTCAAGAACGTCAAAGAAATGAGAAAATAGGTCTAGATTTAAGTACAAGTGTTCAATTGGGACAATTCTTCGGAAAACAGGCTCGTGTTTCCTTACCCTTCTTTTATGGTCATTCTTTAAATGTTATTAATCCTGAATACGATCCTTTTAATCCTGATATTAAATTAAAAGATTACAGTTTATCTGAGAGAAAACAAAAAGCACAATTAGGTCAAGATTTAATTGAACGTAAATCCTATAATTTTACTAATGTCCGTAAAGAAGCTGCTGCTGGTTCAACACCCCATTTTTGGAAATTAAGTAATTGGTCCTTAAATTATGCCTATTCTGAAAATTTAAGAAAAGATTTTAATACAAGATATGACCGAACAAAAACATGGACAGGAGGCGTAAACTACAATTATTCTTTTAATACAGTTGCATTCGAACCTTTCAAAAAGGTAAAATTTATGCAAAAATCGAAATGGTGGGCAATTGTTAAAGACATGAATGTGTATTTAATGCCTAAAAATATTTCGTTTACCAATGATGTTTCTCGAATATACAATGAAAGACAAATAAGAAATAACCTTGTACCAGATTATGATTTTAAAGCTGTTTATGTTAAACAATTTACTTGGAGAAGACAATATAATTTAGGATACGACATCACTAAAAATTTGAAATTCACCTTTGATGCGACTAATAAAGCAATATTTGAAGAAGGTCAAGGTCAAGTTGATAGAAAGGCAAATCCAGAAAATTATCAAATTTTTAAAGACTCCATTTCAAATCAAGCGAAAAGAGGTGGTAAGGCAATGGATTATACTCATAATTATACGTTGAGTTATACGCTACCATTGGATAAAATTCCTGTTTTTAATTGGATGACAGCAAATGCTAAATATGGCGGAACTTATAATTGGCAAAGAGCACCTCTAGGACAAACAGATTTTGGAAATACAATTCAAAATACACGAACAGTTAATTTAACTGCCCAAATGAACTTTACAACTCTCTATAACAAAGTTCCTTATTTGAAAAAGGTAAACAGTGATGGCAAAGGTCAAAGAGCTACAGTAGCAACAAAAGCTGGAGCTAAAGGAGAAGATGATATAGATAAAAATAAAAAACCAGCTATAGATCCATCAAAACCAGCTGTAGACGAAAAGCCTGAGTCTGAAATGACGAAAAAAGAAATTAGAATTAAACATCGAAAAGAACGAAAAGAAAAGAGAAAGAAAGACAGAGAAGATAGAAGAAAAGATAAAGTTGCCCCATTAGGTGGATTCTTAGCAAGAATGTTAATGAGTGTTAGAAATGTTTCTGGAACTTATGCTATGACGGATGGAACATTGTTACCAGGATTTAACCAAGAATCAACATTTTTGGGTATGTCTCATGGTTTGAATCCTCAATTAACTGGTTTTGTCTTTGGACAGCAAGGGTATGATTTATCAGGAAAAGCGAATGGATTTAACATAGCAGAAATAGCTGCTGGACAAAGTACTACGACTGGAGCATCCGCTGAAAATTGGTTAGTTAAAAATCAAAATTTAAATAAAGCGCATGTTGTAACTCATTCACAAAATATAAACATCAGAGCGAGTTTAGAACCGCTCAAGGATTTAACAATTGAAATGAGCATGAATAGAGTCTATGGAAATAATACCAGCGACTATTACAGATGGGTTCAAGATGATCCAGCAAGTACAGATCCAAATGCTTCTGGTCAATTTAGGGCTCAAAGTCAAGTTGAAACTTCGACATTAACGTACACAACGGTTTCAATTGGTTCAGCTTTTACTGTTTCAAATAAAAAGAATGAATACTCTTCCGAAACGTTCGAAAATATGTTGAAAAATCGAACACAAGTATCTGAAATATTAGGGAAAGCGAATAGTAATTCTTCATTATTAAGTTCAAAATATTACGATGGGTATGATGGTTCTCAGCAACAAGTAATTTTAGGTGCCTTTTTAACTTCTTACACAAATAATGGCGTTAGTGAGAAAAATATTAATCCAATTAAAAATGTTCCTCTTCCGAACTGGTCGATGAATTACAACGGGTTAACTAAAATGCCATTCATGAAAAAATTAGCGAAAAATTTCGTTATCAGACATGCCTATAGTTCTTCAGTATCGGTTGCGGGTTTACAAACCAATCTAAAAGCAAATGAAGATGGATCTGCAAGAGATATTAATAATAATTTTGAAGCGAATAAAATAATTCAAAATGTTACAATTTCTGAACGCTTTTCCCCATTAATCGGTATAGACGCAACTTGGAATGTAAAAGGTCAAGGATTAATTACAAAATTCGAAATCAAAAAAGATAGAAGTGCTACTTTGTCTTTAAATAATAATCAAGTAACAGAAATTTTAGGAACTGAATGGGTAATTGGAACTGGATTTAAATTTACAAAAGTTCAGATTCCAATTAAAAAAATTCCTGCAAGTCCTGTTAATATTCGTTTTGATTTAACTTTTAGAGATAATTTAACTGTAATTCGTAAAGTAATAGAACATTCAAATCAAGCAACAGCAGGACAAAAAGTTATATCAATAAAATCATCTGCTGATTATAATGTTGGCGCTAATTTAGTGATTCAATTTTATTATGATCAAGTAATTACAACTCCAAAAATTGCAACCTCTTATCCTACAGGAAACATGAGTGTAGGACTTAGATTAAGGTTTAACTTAGCAGGAGTTCAATAATGAATTTAAAGCAAACTAAATAATGATTCGAAAAGCAATTGTCGGTGATGAATTCGCTATTATAGAATTAATCAAAGGATTAGCCGAATTTGAAAAAGCGTTGAATGAAGTTACAAATACAGCTGAAAATTTACATAATGATTTATTTGTAGAGAAAGTTTGTGAAGCCATCGTTATAGAAAAGGATGAAAAAATTGTTGGATTCGCTCTTTATTACACTTCCTATTCAACATGGAAAGGACAATGTCTATACCTAGAAGATTTCTATGTATTGCCAGAATTAAGAAGCTTAGGCTATGGTTCTTTATTATTCGACTACGTAGTTGATGTGGCCAAAAAAAGAGGCGTAAAACGCATGGATTGGCAAGTTCTTGATTGGAACGAAGGCGCCATCAAATTTTATAAAAAGAAAGGATCTACATTAGACGGAGAATGGATTAATGGTAGATTATTTTTTGATTAGACTAACAGACCATTCCAACAAGTTGGAATTAAAAGATTAAAGACCGCTTCGCTCAAAGACTGATGCATATTGTGATTTATATAAGTCTTTGAGCGAAGCGGTCGTTCGACTCAGCTCACGCCGAAGTCTACTGTCTTTCAATCTATTCGTCTAAATCACAATAAGTCATTCGCTAAATTGGCTAAATCAGATCTTTCCCCTTTTTCTAATTTCACATGGGCAAACAATGGCTGCCCTTTTAATTTATCAATTAAATATGCCAAACCATTACTATGCTCATCTAAATAAGGTGTATCAATTTGGTGAACATCTCCTGTAAAAATAATTTTTGTGTTTTCTCCAGCACGAGTGATAATCGTTTTTATTTCGTGTGGAGTCAAATTTTGAGCTTCGTCAACAATGAAAAGAATGTTCGACAAACTTCTACCTCTAATAAAAGCCAACGGAATAATTACAATTTTCCCTTGTTGTTCCATCTCAATAATCGCACGGTGCTTCTTTTCATTTTCTCCAAATTGAGATTTGATGTATTTTAAATTATCCCAAAGCGGTTCCATGTATGGACTTATTTTGTCATTTGCATCTCCAGGAAGAAAACCAATCTCTTTATTTGATAAAGGCACAATAGGACGAGCCAAAATAATTTGCTGATATCCTTTTGCTTGTTCAAGTGCCGAAGCCAACGCCAAAAGCGTTTTCCCAGTTCCTGCAACACCTTGTAGGGCTACAAGTTTAACAGTTGAATTTAAAAGTGCATTAAAAGCAAAAGCTTGTTCTGCATTTTTAGGCTTAATTCCATAGACAAATTCTTTTTCAATTCGCTCAATATGATCGGTTGTGTGATTATAAACTGCAAGTGATGAAGTTTTACCATTTTTTAAAATGTAAAATCCATTCGCCATCTTTTTTTCTCCTAGAACTCCATCTTCAATAATTTTACCGTGCGTAAAAATTTGACGAATCACTTCTGAATCTACATCCTCAATAGTATAAGTCCCAGGTTTATCAAGATCAGCCTTATTCACTTTTCCTGTTTGATAATCTTCTGCAACGATTCCAAGAGCCTTAGCCTTGATACGCATATTGATGTCCTTGGTAACCAATTTTACATCAAATTTTGGTTCAGTCTCTTTTAAAAATAAAGCAGAATTAATAATCTTATGATCATTTTTACCAACAGAATAAACATATTCAGCATTTACTTCTCTCGGATTATTTTCTAACGCAATTTTAAAAGAGCCTTGATTACTTCCTAAAGAAATCCATTCTTGCAGATTTCCGTCTCCTGATAATTTATCAATAAAACGAATTACTTCTCTCGCACAAAAGTTTTTAGAATCATTACCCACTTTAAACTTATCCAACTCCTCAAGAACAGTAATTGGAATCGCCACGTTATTGTCCTCAAAGTGATTAATGGCTTGATGATCGTGTAAAAGAACAGAAGTATCTAAAACGTATATTATTTTTTTCTTAGCCATATTCATTCGTATTTATATTTACCTGTAATGTACAAAGAATATGGTTAAAAATGTAGATAAAATTAGAAGTTGATAAGATCAAATTGTTAATATTCTCTATAAAGCTTATAAATACTACCTTTAGATAGAATAGAACAAAAATATGGATCAAAGTGAAAAATTGAGCATTAAAAATTTAACATAATAATAGAATAGAATTAATATAGATTTAAGAAGGACTAATGTAGAATTGGTCTTTCCACAGAATTAGTTGTAAATTTTTCCGTAATCGCGTTTCGCTTTTTCTGCGAAAAAAAGCGTGAAGGAAAGTATTTACGTGCGCTTTCACTTCATCAGATAAGGGTTTATATTCGAAGAATCATATTATTACTGCTAAGATGAAGTGAAAAATTCCTTGGAAAGATCCTTGATTTTTGCTTACTTTTCATCAAGGAAAAGTAAGAGAATTATAGCGTTATTAAGGTTAATAAGTTTAAAATTATACTTATTAATTAATGTAGAAATGTTTTTTTATTCCAGAAAATGGATATGATCCAAAAAAAATCCCATCGCATTTAAAACGACAGGATTTTTTAACTCAAAAAAATACAAGAGTACCCCTACTCTAGTAAAATCGAAAATTTTCTTCATCCAAAAAATAAAAGAATATGAATTTTATTTATGAATTTATAGTACAAATGTCTATCATTGTATTGGGAAAATGAAGCAATTGTTTGAAAAAATTACGATGCCCAAAGTTAAATAATGAATATATAAATATTTAATATTCAAAATGTTATAATAATAATATTTATAAATTATTACAATGTCCACAACAACAACAGATAGTTTAGTCAATCTTATTCATTCTTTAACTAAGGCTGAAAAACGAAGTTTTAAGCTATATGCAAACAGAAATTCATCTTCTCCAGAGGAGCTAAAATTTTTACAATTATTCGATTTTATTGACAAAAATCAATTCTATTCGGAAGAGGTTGCAGTTATTAAATTAAAGGATATTAAAAAAAGTCAGCTTTCAAATATTAAAGCACATTTATACAAACAACTTTTAACAAGTTTACGCTTACAATATATTTCGCATCACATTGAAATCGAAATTCGAGAAACGATTGATTATGCAACTGTCTTATACCAGAAAGCATTTTACCATCAAGCGCTTAAGATTTTGGAAAAAGCAAAACAATTGGCTTTCAAAGCAAATTCATCTATTTTAACATTAGAAATTGTAGAATTTGAAAAAAAAATTGAATTACAATACATTACACGTTCAATTGGGAGCAGAGCTGAACAATTAACAGAAGATAGTAAGAATTTGATTCTACATATCGAAGGAGCAACCGATTTTTCAAATTTAGCATTGCAATTGTATGCTTTGTATTTAAAAGTCGGTTTTGCTAGAGATGAAAAAGATCATTTATACGTAAAAGAATTTTTTCATTCTCGTTTGAGAACGTATAGAATAGAAGAATTAGGATTTGAAGAAAAAATGTACCTGTATAATTCGTTTGTTTGGTATCATTATATCAATCAAGATTTTTTGATGTGCTATAAATATGCTCGTTTATGGGTTGATTTATTTGACGAATATCCCGAAATGAAAACGTTGAAAAAAGAAATGCATTTAAAAGGAATGCATAATCTGTTAAATGCTCTTTTCAATTTAAGAAGTTATGATCGTTTTGCTGAAGAATTAATCAACTTATCGAAATATAAAATTTCGGATCGAGAACAGGAAAATGAAATAATTTTACATCAACTTTATTTGTTTTCAAATTTAATTAACAATCATTATTTACAAGGAACATTTACAGAAGGAATAAAAATTGTTCCAGATATTCTAGATTTTTGTAAAAAATATGAGCAAAAGCTAGATGCTCACCGAATTATGGTTTTTTATTATAAAATTGCATGCCTTTACTTTGGTAGCGGAATGAACAAAGAAGCAATCGTCTATTTAAATCTTGTAGTTCAGTTTAAAGAACAAACTCTGAGGGAAGACATTCAATCTTTTGCTAGGATATTAAATTTAGTAGCACATTTCGAATTAGGAAATGATGTTCTAGTTGAATATCAAATAAAAAGTGTTTACCGTTTCCTAATAAAAATGGGCGATTTGCATGGAGTTCAAAGAGAAATTTTAAATTTTTTGCGCTTACTTCCAATGAATCGAAGCGAATTAGTAAAAGCTTTCAAAGTTCTACATTCAAAATTGGTTAAATTGTCTTTGCTCCCTTATGAAAAAAGGCCTTTTCTCTATTTAGATTTAATTTCTTGGCTCGAAAGTAAAACTGAAAACAAATCAGTTCAAGAAATAGTTAGAAGCAAATTTGAACGAGAAATTGAAACTGGGAATAAGTTGTATTTTCCGTTGGAGTGAAAAGAGAGGTTTTCTTAAAGCATTTTGAGTGTTTTCTTTAATTGAAAGTCCTATATCTTATATTATTTTTTCCCTTCTATAATAATAACAATTTCTCCTTTTGGTGGATGTAATTCATAGTATTCTTTCACTTCTTTACACGTACCTCGTTTGAATTCCTCATAAATTTTTGTCAATTCACGTACAACACAAACTTTTCTTTCAGACCCCATGAATTCTTCAATTTGAGTCAAACATTTTACTAAACGATGGGGTGATTCATATAACACAATAGTTCTATCTTCTTTTTCAATCGAAAGTAACTTTGTTTGACGGCCTTTTTTATGAGGGAGGAATCCTTCAAAACAAAAACGATCACAAGGAAAACCACTAGCAACCAAAGCAGGAACAAAAGCGGTTGGACCAGGTAAACATTCAACTTCTATTTCTTCATTTACACATTCTCTCGCTAACAAAAAACCAGGATCAGAAATACCAGGTGTTCCAGCATCAGAAACTAAAACTGCTAAAGAACATGCTTTAATTTTATCGATTGTTCCACTTAATGCTTTGTGTTCATTATGCGAATGAAAAGGCAAAACGTGCGCACTTATTTCAAAATGGTTTAACAGCTTTTTAGTAACACGCGTGTCTTCAGCAAAAATAATATCTGCTTCTTTTAAAATACGCAATGATCGTAAAGTAATATCCTCTAAATTTCCAATTGGGGTAGGAACTAAACACAATTTTGCCATAATTAATTTTTATCTTGTAAGTACAATATAGTCTTGTAATAATGTTTGTAGAAACTCCATTCTTTTTGCGGGTGTTTCATCTAATCCAAGTAATACAGCAGATCGATTTGCTAATTCAATCGCAAAATTTTTGGTTTCTGTATTAGGATATTTTTTCACTCTTTGAATCGTTGTTTTAATTAAAAGCATGTCTTCATCGGTAAATCGAATTACATCTGGATAAGTCGCTTCATGATTTTCTAGACTTTTAATTGACAAAACATCGTTTAATGAATATTCCACCGTTTTTTTAATTTTAATTACGACAGTATTCGCCATAATATCTCCTAATCGTTGCTGTCTTAAAGAAGTGTTACTAAAAATCATCCCTAAAAAACCGAGTCCAAACCAGAATAACACGAAAAAATCAGCACTAATCCAAAGAAAATCTCCCTTAAATATCCATCGAGTGAATACTTCCCGCAAACCAACACGTTCACCGTTCACTGTTACGACTCTAATTCCAACAATATACTTTCCAAGACTTTGACCATTTATAAAATATTCAACAATTGGATTGTAAAATATCCAAGGAATTTTCAATATTAACAATTGAACGAACATACTTGTTCCTAAATTCGCATTTAATTTCAATGATAAACCAAGGAAAGAAGTGATTGAAATATAATAAATAAAAAATATAAACATATCGATAAATGTAGCTAAAGTACGTAATTGAGTCGATGCCAATTCGTACTCAACTTTTACATTTTGAGCGGATATAAATTCTATATTTTTCATTTATCGTCGTTAAAGATAAGGAGAAAATAGAATGGTTTAAATGATATGCTGGGATTATTTTAATTTGAGGTGCCGAAGTTAAAGTTACAATTTAAATTCAATCATGTTAACTCTATTTCACAACCCTGAAAGGGTGTCATCTGTTAACGATGGGCAAAGTCCATCGGAGGAACCAAAAAACTAACATTAATAAAGCCCCGTAGGGGTGTAATATAATTCCGGGGTTAATCTCATCTTGAATATTACGCCAATTCAGGGCTTTAAGTTATTCGAGTAAAATATCATCAAACAATAATTCTTCTATATCATGAATAAATAAATAAAAATAGTTTTATACATTCCAGCACCTCAAAATAAAATGAACCTGATATGCTTTAAAAAAGCTTCATAAACATCTTTTGTGTAAATCTGTGGTTAAAAAATCAAAATGCGGTTGCCCTGTTGTTTATAGAAATATACTCTATTAAAAAGAATCACAAATTTCAAAAATTTCAAAAAAGTAAAAGGTTATAAGACCGTTGTAAAATTCTTAAATTGAGGCATAATTAAAATTTCACTCCGCAGTTTACAATTGTAAATGAGGAAGTTAAATTTTCATTATAACGAAGAGTTAGGTGTTTTACAACGGTCTTGTTATATTTGTATTCTTATACTTTGAAACCAACTTATTTTTAAAACAAGTTATGTATGAATGATGAAATTAATAAAACAACTCAAAAATTTTGGCAAAAATGGTCTATCGCTTTCCGTGTTTTGCCAATTGTTGGAATAGTAGCCATTTTACGTTATGCAATATATGTTTTCGATTTAGAACTAATGGAGTTAAATGCTCTATTTACAAGTCTAGTTGCTGGTACAATTTTTTTAATTGGATTTTTAATCTCTGGAGTATTATCAGATTATAAAGAGAGTGAAAAAATTCCAAGTGAATTAGCGAGTATATTAAGGTCATTGTTGGATGATGCTTATACAATATATAAATCGAAAGGATCTGAAACAGCTTTAGAATTTATTGAATACCAAAAAACATTATTGTTTTCATTGAATAATTGGTTTTATAAAAAAGAAAAAACAAGTTCACTTTTGAATAAAATAAGCAAAATGAATGATATTATTATAGATTTTGAAAAAGATGGAATTCAACCAAATTTTCTAATAAAAATAAAAACTGAACAAAATAACATTCGTAAAACAATTTTAAGAATTGATACAATTCGTGACACCGATTTTGTAGGATCTGGGTATGCAATTGTAGAAGCCATGTGGATAGCAATCGCATTTGGATTGATTATCATGAAAATAAACCCTTTTTATGTTTCCATGTTTTTTACAGTTATAGTAATGTTTTTAATTTCATATATGTTTTTATTAATTAAAGACTTAGATAACCCTTTTGACTATTCAGTTAAAGGAGAAAGTGGAACAGAAATATCTTTAAAACCAATACGTGATTTTGAAATTGAATTGAATGATTTTAAAGTATAAATTGTTCTTTGAAAATACTTGCTATTAGTTAATTATGAAGTACATTTAACAAAAATTAAAAATATGAAGTACATAAAAACAATTTTATTTGTAGCCCTATTTCTTGTTCATAATGTGTTTTCTCAAACTCATACACTTCCTAAATTAACCTATTCTTATTCAGCGTTAGAACCATTTATCGATTCTACAACGATGAAAATTCACCATACTTTACATCACCAAGCTTATATTAATAATTTGAATAAAGCAATTATTGGAACTCCTTTAGAAAATACCACATTAATTGATATAATGTTAACTATCAGCACTAAATCGGAAGTTATTCGCAACAATTCGGGTGGACATTACAATCATTCATTATTTTGGGAAATATTAACTCCAACAAAAGGAACAAAACCTTCTACTGAACTTCAAACTGCTATTGAAGCTAATTTTGGTCATGTTGATTCTTTGAAAAAAATAATAAACAAAGCTGCGTCAACTCGTTTTGGATCTGGTTGGGCTTGGTTAATCGTTACTCCTGAAGGGAAATTGGCTGTTTCTTCCACTCCCAATCAAGACAATCCAATAATGGATAATGTGAAAGATCGAGGAATTCCTATTATTGCAATTGATGTTTGGGAACATGCATATTACTTAAAATATCAAAATAAAAGAGGCGATTATTTAGGCGCAATTTGGAATGTAATTGATTGGAATGCAATCTCTATAAAATATGATGAAGCGTTGAAAAATCCGTTATTAAAAACAATGACTCCAATTAATCATTGACATAATTTAAAAGTCATTCTATATTATTGACTTTTAAATTACTTCAATTTTTCTTCCACTTTTCTCGCAATTTCTTCTCCAATTATTCTCCCCCATTCTTGTCCAACTAACATGGAATCTTGCATAATTGCTGGAGTATTTTTTGCGTATTTTTTACCTACTCCGCTTTCATAAAAACTGATTATTTCTTCCAAATCTGTTTTACTTAAATATTTTTGATACACTGGAACTAACATGCTTACTAACTCATCAATAGAAGTACTTAACATCTCTTTCTCCATTAAATCCCATGTTTCTTCATCAACTTTAGTATATTGCTTTCTAAACATATCGCACACACTTTTGATTGCTACCTCATAGTTTTCTTCAGTTCCAGAAACTTTAAACATTTTTTTTAATGTTTTTGTATATTCTACATCAGATTGAGAAAATGTAATTGAAGATACAAGTAAAGTGAAAATTAAAATGATTTTGTTCATAAGGTTACGTTTTTAAATTAAGTTATTGATTTGAATTTTTTGTAGTTGAACAATCTCCACATTTACAGTTTTTGTTCTTATTATTAAATTTTTTATAAAATGAATTACCTAAATAATAGGTTGCTAAAACAACAGTTAATATAGTGAAAAATAACTGCATTAATTGAAGAAAGTATAAGCAACCAATGAACCTACATAAGCAAAAACTCCCATAAATAGCAATTGAAAAATCGGCCATTTCCAACTTTTTGTTTCTCTTTTCACAACCGCCAATGTCGCCATACATTGCATTGCATACACGTAAAAAACCATTAATGAAACACCTGTTGCTAGCGAAAAAACTTTATTTCCATCTGGATTCATTTCATTTTTTAAACGTTTTACCAATGTTTTATTCTCTTCTCCATCAGCATGAACAGCATAAATAGTTGCCAAAGATCCAACAAAAACTTCACGTGCCGCAAACGATGTAATCAAGGAAATTCCAATTTTCCAATCAAAACCTATTGGACGAATTACCGGTTCTATTGTTTTTCCGATTATTCCAATATACGAATTCGCTAAACGTTCGGATGCAATTTGATCAGACTGCTCTTCAGAATGTAATTGATTGAAATTCGTTTTTAATTTTAGATTTTCTACAGCAGTTTCCATTCGGTCATTTGGTCCAAAAGTAGCTAAAAACCATAATAAGATAGAGATTGCTAAAATAATTTTTCCAGCTCCTAAAACAAATATTTTTACTTTTTCAAGTACATTTAATCCTATGTTTCCCCATCGAGGGATTTTATACGATGGCATTTCCAATAATAAAAAACTACTTTCTTTTGTTTTGATAAATAAATTCATTACCGTTGACATAACCAAAGCAGAAACCAATCCTAATGCATACAAAGCAAATAAAATGATTCCCTGTAAATTTATAAATCCGAAAATCATTTTTGATGGAATTACTACTGCAATTAGCAAAGTATAAACTGGAATTCTCGCACTACAGCTCATCAAAGGCGCCACTAAAATAGTAATCAATCTTTCCTTTCTACTACTAATCGTTCTAGCCGCCATAATTCCTGGAATTGCGCAGGCAACACTTGATAAAAGAGGAACTACACTTTTTCCGTTTAACCCCAATGGTCGCATTAAACGATCCATAATAAACACAACTCTTGCTAAATAACCACTTTCTTCAAGAATAGATAAAAAGAAAAATAACAACGCTATTTGTGGAACAAAAACAACAATTCCACCAATTCCAGGAATAATTCCTTGCGTGATCAAATCGAAAAAATATCCTTTAGGCAGTGTTTCATGCATCCAACTACTGAAAGTGGAAAAAGAGCCATCAATTAAATCCATTGGTAAAGCCGCAAAAACATAGATAAATTGAAAAAGTACAAATAAAACCAGGGTGAAAATTAAATATCCAAAAATAGGATGAACTAAAATTCGATCAATTTTATTACTTTTTGAATCAATTAATGTTTCCTTTTGAGATATTACTTTATCAATAACTAAACGAATTTTATTAAACCGATTTTCTGCTTCAATCGATTGATTTTCCAAGTCTTCCATTGGTAACAAATGAAAATCGGGAGTGAAATTTGATTTTACCTCTATTGTAGGATTAAAATTACAGATTGTTTCTTTTAAGCGATCAACACCCAAACCAACACGAGCGCTCATTTCAACGATTACAACTCCTGGGAATTCATTTTCTAATTTTTTAATATCTGCTTTTTTCCCTTTTTTAAATGCAATATCAGACATATTCAAAACCAAAATAGTTGGAATTTGAAGGTCATAAATTTGAGTAAAAAGCAATAAATTTCGTTCCAAATTCGATGCGTCTACAACAACAATGGCAGTTTCAGGGAAATCGGGATGTTTTTTATCTGAAAGAACTTTATAAACAACTTCTTCATCTTTAGAACGTGGATATAGACTATACGTTCCGGGAAAATCAGTGATAATATGTTTTTGTTTATTTACTTCGAATTCACCTACTTTTTTATCTACCGTAACACCTGGGAAATTACCAACATGCTGACGCATACCTGTCAACAAATTAAAAACGGTACTTTTTCCAGTATTTGGATTTCCTAAAAGGGCAATGTTCATGTTGCGAATTTAATCACTTTTTACCAAAATGACTTCGTTTAATTCACATTAATTAATTTAGCTTCATCCAATCGAAGAGATAAAACAAATCCACCTAAATCAATAGCAATTGGATCCCCAAAAGGAGCTCTAAACAAAACCTTTAATTTTTTTCCAGTAACTAATCCCATTTCCATTAACTTGGGTTTCAATGAAGAATCCATCAAACTAGAAATAGTGACCGTTTCACCAAGAGATACTAAAGAAAGCTTTTTGTCCATACCATTATGCTTTTGAATTACAAAGATACAACGGAAGAAAATATTTATCTCTCACTCTTTTAGGGTATTTAGTAAATCATTTACTGAACAATAAATCGATAAGTTTTTTTCGAATCTCCTTCCAAATCCCTAATTTTAAATTCTTTATTCGATAATTTTACAATTTCCATTTCTATCGTATTTGTTGAATCATAAATTAACATCTCTAAATTTGTTTTTGCTCCATTTAAACCCCAAAAGCCATATTCTATTATTGAATCTTGTCCTCCAATAATTCTTGATTTGATGTAATTAGTGTTTTTTTTGAATTCCAACGTAAATTGTTCTTCAACTGTTGGAGTAAATAGAACACCATCTTTTTCATAACTTTCAAATGTCCACTTTCTGGCAAATCGATCTTTTGGAGTTAAGATAGATCTTCTTGAATCTTCAGCATATTTATGACAAGCACTGAATAAAAGTGAAAAAATAAAAAGACTTGATAAAATAATTTTTACTCTTTTGGACATCCGTATTGAATTTAATAAAAGTAAAAGTACCCAAACCCAATGAATATTCTTTAAAAAATGTGAAACATTGCACACCTAAGACCTAAGACCTAAGACCTAAGACCTAAGACCTAAGACCTAATTTAAAAAAAATACTAGTAAGTTCTATTGTAAATTATTCTTTTCGTGAATAAAGTTTATCTTTGTCGACTATCCAAAAAGGAGTTATATTAATTATAGTGCAATGGACAAAAATCAAGAATTAATAAATAGACGTGAAGCATCAAAGTTAGGTGGTGGAAAAGCACGTATTGATAAGCAACATTCTCAAGGTAAATTAAATGCGCGTGAAAGAATAACTTTACTTTTAGATGAAGGTTCTTTTAATGAATTAGGAATGTTTGTTGAACACCGTTCTACTTATTTTGGTTTAGAAAAAACAATTTTCCCTGGCGATGGTGTTGTTACTGGTTACGGAACAATTCATGGTCGTTTAGTATATGTTTTCTCTCAAGATTTCACAGTGTTAGGAGGTTCTTTATCTGAAACACATGCTCAAAAAATATGTGCTGTGATGGATTTAGCTATGAAAAATGGTGCTCCAATCATTGGGTTAAACGATTCTGGTGGAGCTCGTATACAAGAAGGTGTTGTTTCTTTGGCAGGTTATGCAGATATATTTTATAGAAATACGAGAGCATCTGGAGTTGTACCTCAAATTAGTGCGATTATGGGACCTTGTGCTGGTGGAGCTGTTTATTCCCCAGCTTTAACCGATTTCGTTTTCATGGTAGAAGATACTTCGTATATGTTTGTGACTGGACCAAATGTTGTAAAAACAGTAACTCATGAAGAAGTGACCTCAGAAGATTTAGGAGGTGCTAAAACACACGCAGAAAAATCAGGTGTAAATCATTTTACTGCTTCGAATGATGTGGAATGTTTAAAAAAAGTACGTGATTTAATTACGTATATGCCACAAAATGTAAATCAATTAGCCCCTCATCGTTCAACTTTTGAGTTCAATCCAGCCAAATTAAATACAATAAAAACTATTTTACCTGACAATTCAAATTTACCCTATGATATTCGTAAAGTAGTTGATTGCATCATAGATGACAATAGTTTCCGTGAAGTTCAAGAAGATTATGCGAAAAATATCGTTGTTGGTTTTGGTCGTTTGGCGGGTAAAACATTAGGAATTGTTGCCAATCAACCAGCATCAATGGCAGGAGTTTTGGACATTGATGCTTCTAGAAAAGCAGCCCGTTTTGTTCGTTTTTGTGATTCTTTCAATATTCCTTTATTGGTTTTCGAAGATGTTCCAGGATTTTTACCAGGAACTGATCAAGAATGGAAAGGAATTATTTCTCACGGAGCGAAATTATTATATGCTTTTTGCGAAGCGACTGTTCCAAGAATAACGGTTATTACCCGTAAAGCGTATGGTGGTGCATTCGATGTCATGAATTCAAAAAACATCGGAGCAGATATGAATTTTGCATGGCCAACAGCTGAAATTGCAGTTATGGGAGCAAAAGGAGCAGCAGAAATTATCTTCAAAAAAGAAATTGCTGAAGCAGAAGATCCAGAAGCAAAATGGTTAGAAAAAGAAGCTGAATACGCAGAGAAATTTGCAAATCCATACAGAGCAGCAGAAAGAGGAATTGTTGACGATGTAATTCTTCCAGAAGAAACAAGAGCGAAATTGATTGCCACTTTCAAGATGTTGGAGAATAAAGCAGAAGTTTTACCTTTGAAAAAACATGGGAATATTCCTTTGTAAGGATTGAAATTTAATTAAGCAACTCCTTTACGATAACTTGTAAAGGAGTTTTTAATTTGATGAATAATTTTTTATTTAAAAATAGCATTGATTGATCTGTCCATATTTCCAAATGCAAAATTTACAAAGTGTAAACAAAGGAGAAATACTATTTTAATATTGCTGTTTTTCATAATTGCGTTTTTTAATTAATTCATTACACATTCCGATAAATCCAGTATTTTTTTAAAAGAAAATTATACAAATTTCAAAGAAAACTTGTAAGCTTTCTAAAAATCTACCAATCTTTTTTATCATGTTTATTAAATTGATTTAGAAAACACTTCTAAAATTTCACTTTGATAAATAGCTCCGAATGTCGTTAAACACCATACTTGCAATTGCGATTTTTCATTGGGATTAATCCATTTTATCGACTTCATTAATTCTTTTGTAAATAAGGTTTTATCAAAACTTACTTTACTCAATATATTTTTACTTAATTCAAACATTTGTTCATGATTTATATATACAATTATACTGATTTAGTTTGGAAATCATTTTATGCTAGCTGTTAAAAAATGTTAGTAGGAAATTATTATGGTCTACTATCTTTCACTATTTCAATTTTTCAACTATTTATCAAAACTTAACTAATTCATAATTTGTATTTCTACCACCTCCTATTTCTTGTTTCAATATTCCTTTTTCAATCAAATCTTTAATATCTCGTAATGCTGTATCTGTAGAGCATTTAGTTATTTTTGCCCATTTTGAGGTTTTCAATTTTCCTTCAAAGTCATATAATAATTTATTAAGTATCAATCGTTGTCGTTCATTAATATCCGTACTTTCGTGTATTTTCCAAAATTCAGCTTTATTCAGAATTTTCAGCATAGATTTTTCTGTTTCAAGCATTGCATTTTTCAAACAAAGTAGAAACCAATTTAACCATTCGGTAATATCACCACTACTATATTGAACTTTTTGCAATACTTCATAATACCGTTTTTTTTCTAGTAGTATTTGACTTGACATACTATAAAAACGATCAGAACTATGATCTGATCTCGATAGCATTAAATCTGATATTGCTCTTGCAATTCTTCCATTTCCATCATCAAATGGATGAATGATGATAAACCAAAAATGTGCAATGGCTGATTTCAACACTAGGTCAATTTGATTTTCTTCGTCATTAAACCAATGAAGAAATATATCCATTTCTGATTTTACTTTTTTTGGATCTGGTGCTTCATAATAAACCCTTTCTTTTCCCATCGCACCTGAAACTACTTGCATTTCACCTGTTCGATATTGACCTACTTCTATTTTATACATTCCACTCCATCCCATTGGAAAAAGAGAGGCATGCCACCCAAATAAACGTTCTTCTGTTAGTGGTTTTTGAAAGTTTTGTGTGGTATCAAGCATCATTTCAACCACTCCTTCTATATTTCGATCACTTGTAACCAATCCTTTTACATTCATTCCTAAACGTCGAGCTATTGAAGAACGTACTTGTTCATAATTTAACAGTTCGCCTTCTATTTCAGAAGACTTTACTACATCAAGTGTAAGTGTCGTAAGAGAAGCCTCTTCCTTCATTGAAAAACCGAGTGAATTCATTTGGCCTGTAATTTTTCCTTGTAAGTTTCTTACCTCTCCAAATAATGCGCTTATTTCCTTATCTTTCCAAGTAAAATGAGGCCAATTTTCTGTTTGATAAATGTATTTTGCCATAGCTAAATATATTCTTTGCGGTAAATATACAACTTATTCACCGCAAATATGCAACGAATATCTAATTTATTTACCGCAAAGACTTTTCTCAAAAATACTTTTTAGATGAATGATTTTTCTCAGTTTTTGAAAGTCCATTCTGTTAAAAAATGTTAGGAGGAAATATATTCAAAATTTAAAACTTCCTAAATCTAACACTTCTTTTGTTACGTTTAATCGTCTTGTTATTTCTTCTTTCTTTTCTTCTGAAGTTCCAAATTGTTTGAAAAATTGAACGGTCAACGTTGCTTTTCCTTGAATACTTTGGGAAGAAGATCCATAATAATTCGCTTTTACCGTATACTTGCCCGGAATAGCATTTCGAATCATAAATTCTTCTGGTCCACAACCTTGCGTAAAATCATTCGAAATTCTTCCTCCTGCTTTTGTCTCTTTATGACCATAATAGCATTTTTCTCCTCTCGGATCAATTACCCATAAATCAACGTCTGTATTATCTGCATCCCAATTTAAAACTACACGAATATCAACAGGCATTTTCTTTATAAATCGCTTATCCATAAAGTCAGTTATAAGTGTTCCTCTTCTTTTAGCTAAAATATTGTTTATTTCATTCAAAGCAATTAATTGAATCCCATTAAAACGATTGTCAAAAGTTTCAGTTACAACATAATATAATTTTTCAATCGCTTTTTGATATTCGCCATTTTCAGCATAGGCCAACCCTAAATCACGGTGAGATTGTGGTTCTTCATTTCGTAATTCAACCAATTCTTCAAACAAAGGCATTGCTATTTTATTTTCCTTCAATTGCAGTAATTTATGTGCTAAAATTCGAAGTAAACCATGATTTTCTAACTCTAATTCCGCAATGTTTGTCAATATTCTAATTCCTATTTTTTTCTCATTTTTAGCAAAGAAATAATCAGCCACATCTAAGAAAAAGGAAGGTTGATTGCCATACGTCTTTTTCATCTGAATGTAATTGGAATAGGCAATAGCTGTATTTACATTTTTAATTTTCGACAAATAAGGACTTTTGGGATCCCAGCCTTGGATTGATATTGAGCCTTTGTTGGTTGTTGAGAAATTGTTAGAAGTTCCAGATAAATCAAAATGGGATGTTGTATATAAACCATCAGCACTTGAAACGGTTGAGTTTGCTGAAAACGATTGAGTCAAAGTGTTTGCTGAAACAACAACATCAGATCCATTTATCACTTCATCTGAAACTGTGGGTGGAGCAAAAGCAACTGTTCTTTCAATCGGTGGTGGAGGTGAATTCGGATTTGCAATTTGAGGATTATCAGATCTTTCGTTCATTGTGATACTTTCTACTTTTCGTTTCTTCTCTTTTATAATCTTCTTATTCCACCATTTTTCTTGATTTTTAAAAGTAGAATAAACTTGATTTAAATGAATTTTATGTTCCTTTTTATCATTTTTTATTTCTCTATTCACACTTAAAAAATACTCTTTTTGCATTTCTAAAGGAGGAACAATATGATGCGTAATATAATCTTCAATTCGATCTAAAACCAATAAGGACGTATTTTTTGTGACCAATTTATACTGAATTCCTAAAGCTGTAATTTGTTTTTTATTGACTTTGTAATTTAGATTTAAATGGTGTAATTTTTTAATCGCACACATTTTCTCCATGTTATATTTTGCTTCCGAATTTAATTTAACTTTCGACAAAGGAATAGTTTCCGTTATGTATACTTGATTCCCAAATCCAAAAAGTGCTTTAAGTGTTGTTTTGTTGGTCTTCAATTTTCCTGTAATCGCTAAAAATCCATTTTTAGGTGTTGCTTTTCGGGGATAATATTCAACAATATTTTCATTAGACGCAAAACCAATAAAGTGCAATTGATCTTCTATTATTTTCTGAAAAGCATTTGTTCCATTTTCAGTGGTTAAGTCAATAAATTCACCATTTGTTTTTAGAGAAATTGATTGTAAAAAAGATGGATCTGCCTCTGATGAAGATGTGATGGTGTAAATTCGTTTTTTACATTCTTTTGTAATCCCTTTTCCTAAATTTGAAAGACCATCACTAAAAAGAAGTATTTCCTCCCCTTTGCAATCGTTGAAAGTTATTTCGGTTAAAGTAGTTCCGCCGTCATAAACAAAACCATTGATGATTTTTTCTAACTGATCTGTTTTACCATTTTTAATCAAAACAAAAGAAGAAGGTAACAGTTCATTTGCAAAAGGAATAATTTCAACAGTCGTATTTTTTAAATGTTTCAAGTATTTTTTAAGGAAATCAAGTTCTACTTGCTTGTTGCTTTTTTCTCGAGAGTTAGAAACATCCCAAAGAACTGTTACACTTTTTACTTTATCTTTTTTAAGAGAAATTGAAGGAACAGTTAATGAGGAATAGAAATAAGTTGATTTATTGCTAATTGCAACAGATGTTTTGGGTTGATTTACAGGTTGAGAAATTTTAATACGCAACGGAACATTTATAAATTCATCATTTTTATGAAGAAAAGCCACGAATTTGCTCTCAATTTTTTGAAATTTCATTGAATTTGAATTCGTTTGAAAAAGAGATGGTGCTAAATTTTGATCCAAGACATCAATTTTAAGATCAAATGATTGAAGTTTATCTTTGTAATTTAAAGGTAAATAGTAATAAATCTGATTGTTTGAACTCGTCAATTCTTCTGTATATTGAACAATGATTCTTTTTGTCCCTTTTGCTGGAACTGGGAAAACTCGTGCTTTAAAATTATTCCCATTCGTCATTTCAATTAATCCAGGATCTATATTTTGACGAATTGTGGTTTCAAATGCAACCCGTGCTTTTTCTTTTTCGACAGCAACACCTGTTCTCATTTTTCCATCTACTTCCATTTCAAAATGAGTAATTGTTTGTCCATCCGCCAATGGAAAATTCAATTCTGCTTCTAAATTTCTATTCAATTCATTGTAAAATTCCATTTCCATGGTTGTAGTTGCCATTGACCCCACAATTTTAGAATTGATTTTTAACTTATTCAGTTTTACATTTAGATCTTTCTCTGTAGAAATTTTCAAAAAAGGACTATCATTAGAAGATGGAATTAATGAAACACTATCATCTAGAGTATGTCTAATAATATTTTTTGGATTAATAGCAGAAATCTTTACATTTAATTTTTCAGTATTTTCTTTTTTCTCAATTTTATTCGTGTTTATAATCAAACAATAAAGTAAAATAAAGCCGAAAAAGTAAGCGAAAATGGGTGTATAAATTGATCTTTTCATCGAAATTATATTTGATTGTTGTAGTACTAAAAGTTAATTAAAACCATAAACGATTTGTTTTAAATTTTATTTCATTTAAAAAGTTGTGACAATAATTATACATTCGTTTTGGGATTTCGTTCATTCTTTTCTCAAAAAACTAGGGATTATTTTATTTTGAGGTGATGAAGTTAAAATTATAATTTAAATTCAATCATGTTAACTCTAGTTCACAGCCCTGAAAGGGTGTTATCTATTAACATTGGGCAAAGCCCTATGGACAAAAGATCTACACAACTAAAAGCCCTGAAAGGGCGTGATATTCAAGGCGATATTAATCCCAAACATATCATTCATTTTATTCTACTTCGTATTTTTTCAAAAAATCCTTATGATCATCCTGATTTTTTTAAGAATAATTGTCCCATACTTACTATTACACCCTTTCAGGGCTTTATTGATGTTGGTTAATTTCTTCTTTCGATGGACTTTGCCCATCGTTAATAGATAACACCCTTTCAGGGCTTTAAGTTATTCGAGTAAAAGTATCATCAAACGATAATTCTTCTATATCATGACTAAATTAATAAAAATAGTTTTATACATTCCAGCACCTCAAAATAAAATAAACCCAAAATCTACTCTTTACTTCAATAGGATTAATAAATTTGTAAAATTGTTAAAATTCTTCGTTTGAAATCTAATTCTTTTAAAAAATGAAATCATTTATTTGTTTTATAATAGTAATATTTTTTAGCAACATTATTTGTGCCCAAAACATACATCCTAAAAGGTTTCCCGTTACTCAAAATCATTCTATTGTTAGAAGTTCTTCTGATGAAAATTTCATTCAACCTGTTTGGTTTCAGCCTTCAGAAACTCCTGGTAAAGTAGGTAAATACGAAAAATTAGAATTTGGATTTAAACTTTCTGATAGAATTAAAACGGATATCCAAAAATTTATTAAAATGGGCGACACCACAGGTTTAAATCCTTATGATCCTGAACATATTAATTTTGAAGCGGTATTTATTTCACCTTCTGGCGTTCAAACAAAACGATATGGATTTTATTATCAACCTTTTTTAGAAAATCACACTTTTGATAATTGGCAACAAGATTCAACTTCTTTTCCATGGAGAGTTCGATTTTCACCAGATGAATTAGGAGATTGGAAAGTAAAAATTCAAGTTTTTAATAAAAATTCGATTAGCTCAATAAAAATCGATTTAGAATTTACAACAATCCCTTCAAAGCATAAAGGAGTTTTACAAACAAGTGTAACTGGAACTGAAGCGGATAGATATTTATCTTACAGTGAAACAGGAGAAACATTTGTTGCTGTCGGAAACAATATTTCAAGTGGTGGATTTTTAACATATACACCTTCACAAAGCAAAGGACATGTTAAAGCTATTCAACAATTAATCGATGCAGGAGGAAATTTTACCCGTTTTGATATGCAACCTCAAGCAGAATTACCTGATTGGCCAGTATACAATAATTACAACGGTAAATTAGACGAAATGTATGCTTTTGATAAAATAGTTGATTTATGTGAAAAGAATGGAGTTTATTTTATTGTTTTCCGTCACCATATTGAATTACAAGACGGATCAAATACGGATGGAACAGATTGGAGTAAAGTCAGTTGGTATGAAAATCCGTATAAAATTGGATTAGCTTTAAGTGGAAGAAAAGAATATTTAACCAATGAAGAAGCAATTGAATGGCAGTTAAAATCGTTGCGGTATGTTTTTTCACGTTGGGGATATAGTGCAAATTTTAGTTTTTATGGCTATTCAGAAGTTAATTTTTGGGTAGCAGGTCTTGTTAATGAAGAATCGAAAAAAGATGCGAAATATACAGAAGAATCTGGTGTGTTGGATTTGAAAAATTGGTTTGTAAATCAAAAAGGGTATATATTGAAGGAATTGAACAATAAAATGCTTTTTTCAAATTCTTATGCTACAACCCCAAGTTATGAAAACAATCCCAATTTTGATGGGATGATGAAAAATTCCGATATAATAGCGTATCATTTATACGAAGTTTTAAAAGGAAATAATTATGATTTTAGAGCGTACGTTACAGATCGTGACTGGAAATATTTCCATAAACCAATTCTATTTGAAGAAATGGGAGTTGACCCAGAAAAATTACTTATTTATTGCTGTTCTGGTATTGAATATCATAATTCAATTTGGGCAACTTCACTCATGGGAACAGTCGGTACAGGTCTAGATTGGTGGTGGTTACGAATTCATGATTTTGGATATTACAAACAATTAAGACACATCAATACCTTTTTTAAAGGAGAAGATTTAAAGAAAATGGGCTATCATCCACAAAAATGGAGTGATTCAGAATCTTCAACATCTAGAAAAATTGAGAATTATTCTTTAGTAAGTGAAAACCAAGAACGCGTTTTAGGATGGGTGCATAATGCTACGTATTACTGGAGAAATTTATATTTTGAATATCCATGTATTAAAGAATTGGTCGATAAAAATAAATTAGACCATTTTTGTTTTACAGGTGATGGATTTGGAGAAAATAGAGGCAATAAAGCAGATTATTATGACAAAAAATACGAAGATGATTATTCTTTAACAACTGGTGCTATTCCTATTGATAATGGAGCAAATATTGAAAAAAATCCAACTTTTAAAATATCAGGATTGATTTATAATTTTGGTTTCAAGAAAAATTATTATAAAATTGAATTTTATTCAACGACTGGAAAAGACCTTTTACTAGACTCAAAATTCACCCAAATTTTATCCACAAATATAGTTGGGAATATAAATCCAAACGTCCCAAATTTGGATAAAGTGAATCCAGATTATGCATACAAAGTGATATATTTAGGAAAATTAAAACATAAACCTACACTATAAAATATGATAACACCATTCAACGATGAATATTACATGCGTCAGGCATACATGGAAGCTGAAAAAGCATTTGCTTTAGGCGAAATTCCTGTTGGAGCTGTTGTAGTTGCTAATAATCAAATAATCGCACGAACACACAATTTCACAGAAATGTTGAATGATGTAACAGCCCATGCAGAAATTCAAGCCATCACCGCAGCGGCCGAAAACATTGGAGGAAAATATTTGACAGGTTGCACCATGTACATCACATTAGAACCTTGTGTCATGTGCGCTGGAGCATTGTATTGGTCACAAATAGATAAAATAGTATTTGGAACAAGAGATGAAAAACGAGGAGCAGGAAGATTTAAAAATGAATTGTACCATCCAAAAACATTGATTATAAATGGGATAATGGAAAAAGAATGCCGTGATTTAATGAAATTATTTTTTGAAAATAAACGGTAAACCGTTTGACCGGTTTACCGTCGTCGTAGAGACGTTGCAGTGCAACGTCTCCACCACAATGCATCAAACCCAGTTCATAATAAAAAAGACGTAATATTTTACGCCCCAACCAAAAAGGGGCCGAAGCCCCTTTAAAATATATCAATCAATCCATTCCCTTATTTAAATAAACAAATAAAATAATAAATACCAGCCGCCAACAAACCACTAACCGGAATTGTAAGAACCCAAGCCCAAAGCAAACCAATAGTAACACCCCATCGAACAGCACTTAATCTTTTCGTTGCACCAACACCAATAATAGCACCGGTAATTGTATGCGTAGTAGAAACCGGTATCCCTAAATTACTTACAACAAACAAGGTCAAAGCACCCGCTGTTTCAGCGCAAACACCTTCTAAAGGAGTAACTTTCGTAATTTTAGAGCCCATTGTTTTTACAATTTTCCAACCACCGAACAATGTTCCAATACCGATCATGAAATAACAACCGAAAGCAATCCAGAAAGGCATTGTACTTGAATTTACTTTGGTTTTAATTTTATAACCTTTTTTCAATTCCCCTTTTTCAATTGAATTTTCAAAAGCACCTGCAAATGAATAATTGGCGTTCAATGCATGATCTGCAAAAATTAATTCATTTGTTTTGGAATCATAAATGTCATCTCCTTTGGTATACAACAAAAGGTGTTCTAATTTGTGTTCCTCTTTTGTAGTATTGTTTACTACAGAAAATTTATCTTTTTTTACTTCTACTACAGAAAAACCATTGAACACTTCAGCATTTTTGTAAGACGAATTTAACTTTTCTTCTTCAAATATTACTTCTTGTGTTTTAGCATCAATGATCTTATCTTTCAATTTGTAAACAGGAATTTCTCCAATTAATGCAAAAACTGGTTTGTATTTGTCTTTTTTCCCTTCATCATTTGTATGCTCAATTTGCATCACTTCAGAAATAGCGAAATTTTCATCCACTTTCACATTATGTTTTGGGTCACGTGCATAATTTCCGTAGACCATTAAAGCAGCGCAAATAATACCCATTACTTTTTGAGAATCTGCACCACCATGTCCTAAAGAAAAAGCTGCAGATGAAAGCAATTGTAATCTTTTATACATATTCGATTCCTTCAAAGCAGTTTGTTTTTTACCATGAACGATCATGTAATACAAATATGCGATGATGAAAATTCCAAACATAATTAGTACTATATTCATCATAATTGGCTTCATATCCATGAATTCAACCATATAATCCATTACAAAATAAACACCTACCGAACAACCTAAAATAATAGCGAATTTTGTAAAAACCTTTCTACTCATCGTAATCAAAGCAATTACAAAAGCGATGATTCCCCCAATAAAAGGAGCAAGAAAAATAAAAGCAACCACTTTTAAAATTTCACCCGTTTCAATTACACCGAATCCTGCGTGAGCAACCGCAGCACCAGCAAATCCACCAATTAATGTGTGGGAAGAAGAAGAAGGAATCCCCAATTTCCAAGTAAATAAATTCCAAATAGTAGCAGAAATAAGTCCAGCTAAAATAACCCATAAATCAATGGCATTGTTATCAACTGTTTTTGCCACTGTATTTCCAACACTCATATCGAAAACCCAAAAAGCAATAACATTGAAAGTTGCTGCCCAAATAACAGCTTGTAAAGGTGATAATACTTTTGTCGCAACAACTGTCGCGATAGAATTTGCTGCATCGTGAAACCCATTTACCAAATCAAATAATAAGGCAATAATAATTACGATAATTAATAAATTAAACATATTGAAATGTATTTAATTAAAGAATAAGAAATTCAGGTTATGCGTATTTTACAATAATAGATTCCATAACGTTTCCTGCATCTTCACACTTATCCGTTACTATTTCCATTAATTTATAAATTTCTCTTTTCTTAATTAATGTTTTAATATCATTTTCATTATCAAATAAATTTTCAATACTTAAATCAAAAATGTCATCTGCTTGATTTTCAATATTATTAATTTTAATAATGCATTGCATGATCTTTTGAGTATTTTTCAAATCTCTTAATTCAAGAACAGCACTGTTAACAGCTAAAACAGATTCTTTTATCGCACCAGCCATTTTTTGAATCGCTTGATCTGAAGGATCTATTTTGTACATATTTATTTTTTTTCCTACAGAATAGATGTAATCTGCTATATCATCTAATGCAGTAGCCAAACTGTGAATATCTTCTCTGTCAAATGGTGTGATGAAATTCTGACCTAATTCAACAAAAATTTTGTGAGTTAATAAATCATTTTGGTGTTCTAAATCTTCCATTTCTTTTATGATAAGAGTTCTCTTATTGAAATCATATTCATGAACACAAAGTACTAGTTTTGCAGCTATTAACTCTAAATTTGAACTTGCATTTTCAAATAATGTATAGAACACTCTATCTTTAGGTAAAAAGAATTTTAAAATTTTAGAAGCCATAATTAATTTAATTTATGATGTAAAAATACAATTATAGCGTTAATTCATGAAAAAAATGTAGAAATGTTAACGTTTGCTTAACATTGAGATAAATTAATTTTCATTTAACATGTGTATTTAATGTTATACATTGATTAACAGTAAATTAATGTTGAATTATTGATTTTCAATGTTAAGGTTCTATTAACTTTAAATTATGATAACATTATAACAAATAAAAATTTGAAAACTTTACAAAAAAATTTGAAAGTAAATACAAAAACGTATAAAATGAAAAACAAGTACTTTTTAGGATTGATTGGATTAACAGTAAGTAGTTTAATTTCTTCTTCTTCTTTTGGACAAGAAACTTCAACTCCAATTTCACATGATAGTTTAGTGAAAAGCGTTAATGCTGTAAAGCACGATGTAGATAATTTAAAGAAATTGAAAGTTTCAGGTTGGGTTCAAGCACAATATCAAATTGGTGAAGCTAAAGGAATTTCAACCTTTGATGGAGGTAATTTTTTACCAGGACAGTACAACCGTTTTATGATTCGTAGAGGTCGTGTAAAATTTACTTATACACAAAAATTAAGTCAATATGTTTTACAAGTAAATGCAACAGAAAGAGGAGTGAATTTAGTTGAAATTTTCGGAAAAGTTACTGATCCATGGACAAAATCTTTGACGTTAACTGCTGGTATGATGAACAGACCTTTTGGTTTTGAAATTCAACAATCGTCTTCAGATCGTGAAACTCCTGAAAGATCAAGATACATTCAGGTTTTATTACCAAACGAAAGAGATTTAGGAGGAATGTTGACGTTTATGCCAATCAAAGGATCAAAATTATTTGGTTTGAAAATAGATGGAGGTATGTATTCTGGAAACGGTCTTGCAGTACCTGGAACAACAAGTGTTGGAGTTGCAGGATTAGTAGATACAGATGTTTATAAAGATTTTATCGGGAGATTAAGCTATAAAAAATCATTCAACCACGACAAATTTACTTTTGGAATTGGGGGGTCTCATTATAATGGTGGAATTGCATACCAAAATAATAAAACTTATAATACCATGACAGCTGATGCAAACGGATTACAAAAATGGGTTATGACAGATACAGTTGGAGGAGCAACTTCATTTACAGGAAAAAAAGCACCAAGAATTTATTATGCTGGTGAATTTCAAGTAAGCTTCAAGTCATTTTTTGGAACTACAACTTTTAGAGGAGAATATATTACAGGAACACAATCTGGTTCATTGACTGAAAACAAAAGTGTAAATGTATCTACAGTAAATGCTTCAAATACAGTTTCTCGACAATTTAATGGAGGTAACATTTATTTCGTTCAAAGAATTGGTAAAACAAAACATGAATTTGCAGTAAAATATGATTGGTATGATGCAAACACACAAGTTTCTGCAAAAGATTTTGCTGTTGGAACATCATTAAAATCAGCTGATTTAAAATACCAAACTTTAGGTTTATCTTATATTCACTATTATGATGAAAATGTAAAATTCATGGTGTATTACAATTTTGTTCAAAACGAAAAAGGTGATGGATTAGCAGGATATACAAAAGATTTAAAAGATAATGTATTTACTGTTAGAATGCAATATAGATTCTAATTAGAATTTAGTAGTTAAAAATAAAATTATTTGAATGCTAACTGTAAACTTCTGATTTACAGTTAGCATAAGATTAAGATAACCATCTGTTAACATTTTCTTAATGATGGTTTTGAATTTCTAATGTAAATTTGTAAAAAAAACAAAAAATGAAAAGACAATTTTTAGCATTAATCATGATTCCAGTTATGTCATTGGTAAGTTGTGGTGGAGCAAGTAAAGAAGAAACAAAAGAAGAAGGAGAAAAAAAATCGATCACGATCAAAGGAAGTGATACCGTTTTACCTTTAGCTCAAATGGAAGCTGAGAAATTAATGGCTGCTAATGCTGCTATTTCTGTCTCTGTTGTTGGTGGTGGAACTGGAGTTGGAATTACAGCTTTGTTAGAAGGTACTACAGACATCGCTATGGCTTCAAGAGATTTAAAAACGGAAGAAGCGTTAAAATTTAAAGAAGCTAAAAAAGATATCGTTAAGACTTTAATCGCTTATGATGCTTTAACTGTTATTGTTAATCCAGGGAATAAAGTTACTCAATTAACAAGAGAACAAATTGAAAAAATCTACACAGGTGAAATCAAAAACTGGAAAGAAGTAGGTGGTGAAGATTTAAAAATTGTAGCATATTCAAGAGAATCTTCTTCTGGAACATATGAGTATTTTAAAGAAGAAGTGTTAGACGATAAAAATTACGCTGCAGATATTTTGAGTATGCCAGCTACTGGTGCAATTGTTCAATCAGTTAGTCAAACAAAAGGTGCAATTGGATATATTGGTTTAGCGTATGAGTCTAAATCGGTAAAAAATCTTTCAGTTTCTTATGACCAAGGGAAAACATTTGTTGCTCCTTCAGTAAAAGCTGCTATGGACAAATCTTACCCTATTTCTAGACCTTTATTTTTCATGTACGAAAAAGTAAATGCTGATAAAGTAAAAGAAACAATTGAATTCACACTTTCTGAAGAAGGTCAAAAAATTGTATCTGAAATCGGATATGTTCCTTTGAAATAATTCTTAAAATATATAATTGATCAAATTAAAAGGATACCTTTGCGGGGGTATCCTTTTTTTTGATAAATAGATGCTTTTTTGTTGAATAGTATAAGAAGAAAAATTTTGAGAACAAATTTTAAAAAATTTCAAGAAAAATTTATTGAAGGACTACTAATGCTAAGTGGTACAGTAACTAGTCTTACTGTAGTGTTAATTGTTGTTTTTTTATTCAGTGAAGGATTAGGCGTTTTCAATAAAAAGCCAATTGATGAGGGATATGTTCTATCAGTCAACAAAGAAAATACGGTAAAAAAACTATCTCCATTTCAAGTAAAAAATATTTTCGATCAAAAAATTAAAAATTGGAAAGAAGTTGGAGGTCCAAATGAAAAAATAGTCCTTTTCAAAGTAGATGATATTTCTGATTTTTATTCGGATGAACAATTAGGTAAAGATTTCGCTAATCTTCCATTTTGTCTAAATGATTATATAAAAAAACACAAAGGTGTAATCGCATTTTTCTCTGATACGTATGTTCCTAAAAAATTCGCAGGAAAATTAATTGACGTTGATAAAATTAAAGTTACAGAATTCTTAAGTGGTGATGAATGGTTTCCAACATCAAAACCTGTTGCTCAAATGGGTGTAAAACCTTTAATTTTAGGAACGCTTTGGGTAAGTTTAGGCGCGATTTTAATTGCATTGCCAATTGGATTATTCGCCGCTATCTTTTTAAGTGAAATTGCACATAAAAGAGTTCGAAATATTTTAAAACCTTTGATTGAATTATTAGCTGGAATACCTTCAGTTGTTTATGGTTTCTTTGGTTTAGTTATCATCGTTCCCTTAATTCAACAAATTTTTGATTTACCAGTCGGAGAAACTGGACTCGCCGGAAGTATTATTTTAGGAATCATGGCTTTACCTACAATTATAACTGTTTCTGAAGATGCCATGAGAAATACTCCTCGTGCGATGAAGGAAGCAAGTTTAGCATTGGGAGCAACCAAATGGCAAACAATTTATAAAGTCGTAATTCCGTATTCAGCTTCTGGAATTACAGCTGGTGCAATACTTGGAATTGGACGTGCAATTGGTGAAACAATGGCCGTTTTAATGGTTACTGGAAACGCAGCGATTATTCCTCATACATTGCTACAGCCAGTTAGAACTATTCCTGCAACTATTGCAGCAGAATTAGGAGAAGCTGGTGCTGGAGGTGTTCATTACCAAGCGTTATTTGCATTGGGTTGTATTTTATTTATCATCACATTGGCTATCAATTTAACGGTTGGTTTTGTGACGAAAGGAAAAAATCAAAAGAAACATTAAGAAGATATGTATCAAGAAACAAAGATTTCACGCCAAAAAAGAAGAAACCAACGAATAGCTTTTGGGATTTTTACTTTTTTTAGCTATTTCATCGTTGCTATTTTATTTTCTATTTTAGCTTTCCTAATTGTCAAAGGTTTTGGGGCAATAAGCTGGGAATTTATTACAGAAATGCCGAAAGAAGGAATGACCAAAGGAGGAATTTTTCCTGCAATTGTCGGAACTTTAATATTGGTGTTAGGAAGTATGATTTTTGCTTTTCCAATTGGTGTAATGGCAGGTATTTACATGACTGAATATGTAAAAGACGGCTGGATTAAAAAGTTTATAAAATTAATGACCAATAATTTAGCTGGAATTCCATCCATCGTTTTCGGTTTATTTGGTATGGCTTTGTTTGTTAATAAATTAGAATTTGGAGATTCTATTTTAGCAGGTGCATTAACTCTAGGATTATTAGCTTTACCCGTTGTCATTCGAACAACAGAAGAAGCGTTGAAAGCAGTTGATGACACGTTTAGGCAAGCAAGTTTAGGATTAGGAGCTTCAAAATGGCAAACGACACGAAAAGTGGTTTTACCAATAGCTTTTCCTAATATTATTACAGGATTAATTTTATCTATCGGTCGAGTTTCTGGTGAAACAGCACCTATATTATTTACAGTAGCCGCTTACTTTTTACCGAAATTACCAACTGGAATTTTTGATCAAGTTATGGCGCTTCCTTATCATTTATATGTTATTTCTACAAGTGGAACGAACATCGAAGCTTCAAGAGAAGTCGCTTACGGAACGGCATTGGTTTTAATAATTATTGTATTAATTTCTAATATATTGGCAAATAGATTGCGTAAATATTTCGGAAAAAAAGTAAAAATGGATTAGTATGCAAAAGATTGAATCTAAAAATGTAAATTTTTACTACGGACAAGCACAAGCATTAAAAGATATTTCAATTTCGATTGAAAAAAATACGGTTACTGCTTTAATCGGTCCTTCTGGTTGTGGAAAATCAACCTATTTACGTTTATTTAATCGAATGAATGATTTGATTGAAAATACGAGGTTAGAAGGTCAGATTTTAATAGACGGTGTGGATATTTATGCCAAAGGTACCAACGTTGATAATTTGAGAAAAAATGTAGGAATGGTCTTTCAAAAACCAAATCCTTTCCCAAAAACAATCTATGAAAATGTAGCTTATGGCTTAAGAGTCAATGGAATTAATGATAAGCAATTAATTGAAGAAAGAGTGATTAATTCAATTCAACAAGTTGCTTTATGGGATGAAGTAAAAGACAAATTGAAAAAATCTGCTTTTGAATTATCTGGAGGACAACAACAACGTTTGTGTATTGCAAGAGCTCTAGCTATTCAACCTTCTATTATTTTGATGGATGAACCAACTTCTGCTTTAGATCCAATTTCTACTGCTAAAGTGGAAGAGTTAATTTATGAGCTGAAAGAAAAATACACGATTGTTATTGTAACACATAACATGCAACAAGCTGGTCGTGTTAGTGATTCAACCGCTTTCTTTTACATGGGAGAATTAATTGAACATGATACAACAAAAAATATTTTCACGAATCCAAAAGAAGAAAGAACACAAAATTATATAACCGGACGATTTGGCTAAATAATTTAGAATCCTTTTTAGGTATATTGATAATGAAAAGCTATCTTAGTTAAAAAGAACAGAGATTTTAAATTAAATTCATTTGTAAAAGATAAAATAATGGGTAAATCACATTTAGATATTGAGTTAAAACAATTAAACGATAAAACAGTTGAATTGTTCAAATTAGTGAACTCACAGTTGGAAAAAGGTTATGAATCTTTAACAAAAATCGACAAAGATTTAGCTCTAGAAATCATCGCAACAGAAAAGCGAGTGAATTCTTATGAAATAATGATTGACAGAGATTGTGAAAACATTTTCGCACTTTTCAATCCATTGGCTATTGATTTACGTTTTGTGTTGGCTGTTTTAAAAATTAATACAAATCTAGAACGTACTGGTGATATAGCAGAAGGAATTGCGAAATTTGTAAAGAATGTCGATGCCAATTTTGATAAAGACTTATTGAATCAAACACGTGCATTAGAGATGTTTACAGCTGCAAGAAATATGATGGATCATGTATTGGAAGCTTTTATCAAAGATGACGCAACACTGGCCAGAAAAATATTTACAGAAGATGAAATTTTAAATGAAATCAATAAATCGGCTAACACTGTTTTCGCAGAATACATTAGAAATCATCCTGATAATATTGAACAAGCCCTTTATTTACTTTCGATTATACGTAAATTGGAACGAGTTGGTGATCAAGCGAAAAACATGGCAGAAGAGATCGTATTTTATATTGAGGCAAAAGTGTTGAAACATTACGAAAAAATTGATCCATCTGTAATTTGATTTTTTATTTACGTAGAGAAGTTGCATTGCAACGTCTCTACGTAAATAAAAAAGGATTTATGAAATTGTCGTTTCTGAATCATTGTTTTCGGTAACGTCGTTGCAATGCAACGGCGCTATCTTCGGAAAATAATGTTTCTGACGAATAAAAATCAAAATAATCCCCGATGAAATCGAAAAATCGGCAACATTCCAAATGGCAGGAAAAACTTCCCAACCACCAATTATAGGAACCCAAGTTGGCCAAGTAGCTTGAAATTTGAACATATCAACCACATTGGCTAATAAGAAACCTGTGTGTCGCGTTTCATACACACCAAACATCCCACATTTTGTTTTAATCCCTGAGCCTTCTAGGAAATTAAAAGACAAACAAGGATCGTAAGGAAAAATAAAATCGTAAAACATGGAGTCGATTAAATTTCCAGTAGCCCCCGCTAAAATTAAACCAATAGCAATCAGAAGTTCACGTTTTGCTCCTTTTTTAGCTTGAGAAAACCAGTAATAGGCAATTCCAGAAATTGCAATAATTCTAAAAATACTTAGCGCCAATTTATGCCACATTTTAGAGCCAAAAGTTGTTCCAAAAGCCATCCCTGGATTTTCGATGTAATCCAAAACGAACCAAGTTCCAATAAGCGGCTTTTCTTGTCCAGGTAAAAAGTTAGATTTAATATAAACTTTTAAGAATTGGTCTAAAAACAAAATGAGGGCAACGATGGCCCCCACTATTAGTATATTTTTCTTCACGAAATTATTTTTTTTGAATGTTCTTAGCTTCAATACTCAAAGTAGCATGAGGAACTAATAATAATCTTTCTTTTTGAATCAATTTTCCAGTAACTCTACAAATTCCGTATGTTTTATTTTCAATTCGAGATAATGCAAATTCTAAATTTTGAATAAACTTTTCTTGTCGAGCACCTAATTGAGCTGTTTCTTCTTTTGACAACGTTTGAGAACCGTCTTCCATCATATTAAACGTTCTGCCAGTATCGTCAGTTCCATTATCACTGTTTGACAATGACGAATTTAACATCGTTAAATCGTCGTGTGCTTCTTTTAATTTTGCTAAAATAACTTCTTTAAATTCAGCAAATTCAGCATCTGTATATCTTGTTTTTTCCGTTGGCATAATCTATATTATTATAATGTTTTTAAATTCATTATTCTAGTGATGTACAAATATAATCGAAAAAAAGTAAAACAAAAGAAATTGCGAAAAAAGATTGGTAAAATAGACGCAAGACCGCTTTGCTCTTAGACTCAAGATCGCTGCGCTCAAAGACTGATGAGTTGTGGTTGGGAATTTTGGTAATAAGTTTTAAAATCTTGAATCTTTCAGTCTTGAATCTAGTTATATTAGACGCAAGACCGCTTTGCTCATAGACACAAGACCGCTGCGCTCAAAGACTGATGAGTTGTGGTTGGGCATTACTCATAAGTCTTAAAATCTTGTGTCTTGCAGTCTTGAATCTAATTTGACTCAAGATACGCTGCGCTTTAGACTCAAGATCGCTGCGCTCAAAGACTGATGAGCTGAGTTTGATCATTACTCATAAGTCTTAAAATCTTGTGTCTTGCAGTCTTGAATCTAATTAGACTCAAGATCGCTGCGCTCAAAGACTGATGAGCTGAGTTTGATCATTACTCATAAGTCTTAAAATCTTTTGTCTTGCAGTCTTGATTCTTTTTAACATTTTTTCACGAGATAATTTACTGAATTCTTAATTAATAAAATAACTTCGTGAAACTAAAATAAAAATTATGAGAACAAATCACGAAATAGATTTTGAAATTATTGGTTCAGAAATGCAATGCATTGAAATAGAATTAGATCCAAATGAAACAGTTATTGCTGAACCAGGATCTTTTATGTACATGGATGAGGGCATTGAAATGGAAACCATTTTTGGAGACGGATCTACTCAACAAGGAAGTGGTTTCATGAGTAAATTATGGGGAGCTGGAAAAAGATTGCTGACTGGAGAAAGTATGTTTATGACTGCTTATACGCATACAACTATCGGAAAAGCAAAAGTTGCGTTCGCATCACCTTATCCTGGGAAAATAATTCCACTTGATCTTAGTCAATATGGTGGAAAAATAATTTGTCAAAAAGACGCCTTTTTATGTGCTGCGAAAGGTGTTGCTGTTGGTATTGAATTTCAACGAAAATTAGGGACAGGCCTTTTTGGTGGTGAAGGATTCATCATGCAGAAATTAGAAGGTGACGGCTTGGCTTTTTGTCATGCTGGTGGTCACATTATTAAAAGAATGCTAAAACATGGTGAAACATTAAGAGTTGATACGGGTTGTATTGTTGCCTATACGCAAGAAGTAAACTACGATATCAAATATGTTGGCGGAGTAAAAAACATGATTTTCGGTGGAGAAGGAATCTTTTTCGCAACACTTCAAGGTCCTGGAGAAGTATGGCTACAAACTCTTCCAATATCTCGATTAGCTTCTAGAGTTTTATCGTATAGTTCACCCGGAGGAAGAAAGGAAGAAGGAAGTATATTGGGGGGATTAGGAAATTTATTTGACGGTGATGGTAGATAAATTCTAAATTTAAGTACCATAAGAACCTTAAATTGTTATTTTTGTAACTCATCAAAATTTTTAACTATTGTTCGATTTAATTTTAAAAGGAATAGTAACAGGTTTCATCTTGAGTATCATGATTGGGCCTGTGTTTTTTCTTTTAATGGAAGTTAGTATAAGAAAAGGGATTAGATCTGCTATTGCATTTGACTTAGGAGTCTTATTAAGTGATTTGATTTATATTTTGATAGCTTATGTGTTTTATTCTGAAGTTGCGAGTATAACAGGGGGTGGAAAAAATAATGAAATTGCGAAAATTATTGGAGGTATACTTTTTATAGTTTATGGATTCTTTACTTTTTTCAAAAAATTAAAACCAGCCCCACTCGATGATGAGGGAAAAATTATTCAAAATCAAAAAGATTATATTGTTTTATTGTTAAAAGGGTTTGTGCTAAATATTGCTAATCCTTTCGTGATTCTATATTGGTTCAGTGTAATGACCTTAGCTTCTAAAGAGTCTCAAGCAGATATTACTTCAGGAGATTCATCTCCCATCATGTTTTTTATATCAATAATATTAATTACCTATTTTGCTATTGATATCCTTAAAATTATTGGAGCTAAAAAACTTCGCCCTCTCGTAACTGACAATTTATTAAAAGCTTTGAATCAACTTACGGGATTAGTGTTTTTATGTTTTGGTCTGTTTTTAATTATCAAAGTAATTTTCGTTAAATCGTAACTTTTTAAATAACAGTCATTATATTTTTAAAATTCATATTTTATGTTTAGCTATTTCAAAATACTATTTATTCTGTTTCCTTTTTTAGTAAACTCACAAATTAAAAGAGAAAATTTAAGTCAAAAAGATTTTACATATTGGGATTTCAAAAAAACATTGATTCTTTCTTCAGGTTCTTATTATGTAGATAAATTGGGCTTAACCAAAGATAAACACGGTGAATGGATTTACTATGATAAGTCTGGAAATGTTGTCGAGAAAAGTCAATATTACAGAGGAGTTCTTGATGGAAAAGTGATCATGTATTACTCCAATGGAAAATTGAAACAAGAAGGTTATTTTAAGAAAAAACTAAAAGAGGGTGTCAATACATATATTTCTTATCAAGACAGCATATACCGTGAATGGTATGAAACAGGAACGCTTGAAGAAGAAGGAATGTTTAAAAATGACCGTAAAGTTGGAATTTGGAAATATTATTATTTAAATGGTCAAATTAAATCACACGAAGAAGAAATAGACAGCTTAGTTTATATTCGTAACTTTTGGACATGTGATTCAGCACACACACAAACAATTACGAATGGAACAGGTGAAATGTTAACTTTTCATACCACTTCAGCCTTAAAAGAATTGTATAATTACAAAAATGGATTACCTGATGGCCCATTTGAAGATCACAGTATTTACGGATACATTACCTTAAAAGGGTTCTTCAAAGAGGGAAAAAAAGACGGGGAATGGAATTACTATTATTACACAGGTGATCTCGAAAAAACAAGTACTTACTCAAAAGATGTTTTGAATGGTCCTTATAAATATTATTATGATAAAAACAGATTGAATGTAACAGGAACCTATTATGATGGTAAAAAATCTGGTGTGTGGAAATGGTATACCAACACAAATACACTGGATATGCAAGGAACATTTGTCAATGATTTACAAGATGGAGAATGGTCTTATTTTTACCCAACTGGAGAAAAATCATATATTGCTTATTATACAAAAGGGTTGAAATCTGGTAGTTGGATGTATTGGTACAAAGATGGCTCAACCTTCAAAAAAGGAGATTTCTTGAATGATGAAAAAAATGGAAGATGGCAAACATGGTATGAAGATGGAACTTTATTGATGGATGGCGTTTATGCAGAAGGGAAAGAAGAAGGAGAATGGTTGAATTATTGGGACAATGGGAAATTGAAAAATTCAGTTGTTTTTAAAGCAGGATTAATGAATGGAGAATGGAAATCATTTTTCCCTACTGGGCATTTAAAAATGACAGGTTTTTATAAATCGAACTTTAAATCAGGTAAATGGATTAATTATTATGACAATGGCTTGCCAAAAGATATGGTTACTTATAAAGTAATGGATGTCGAATCAAAAGTTGAATATGGAATCATGAAAGAGCGTAAAGTAAAAGAAAGCGTTTTAAATGGTTATTCTGTTTCTTATTCGAACAAAGATTATAAAATGACTGAGGAAGGGAAATACAAAAATGGTCAAAAAGATGGAGAATGGAAAGAATATTATCCTGGCGGAACAGTTACAGCTTTTGTTTTAAATTATCAATTAGGCGAATTGCACGGACCAATGCGTGAATATAGCAGAACAGGAGAAGTTAAATCAGAAACCAATTATTCAAAAGGAAATAAGCACGGATCATTTAAAGTGTATAATGAAAGTGGAAAAATAATTGTAGAAAAAACATTTGACCAAGGAGAAGAAGTGAAAATTTCGAAATTTAAGTAAGTGATTAATATCATTCTAAATTTAGACAGTTACTATCGGGCGTCTCAAAAAACTCGATAATTGAGGCGAAATTAAAATTTAACTACGGAGTTTACGTTTGTAAATGAGTAAGTTACATTTTGGTTTCAACGAAAAGAAGTGAGTTTTTAGAGATGTCCTATACAATCATTGCTTTTAAATTCTCTGTAAACAAACGAATAGCAATTGCTAAAAGAATGATTCCAAATACTTTTTTCATAATAGCAATTCCTCCTTCACCCAAAACATGTTCTATTTTCTTTACTGATTTTAGAACAAGGTAAATAATCACTACATTTATTATTATGGCAAGTATGATATTAATTATTTCGTACTCAGCTCTTAATGAAATAAGTGAAGTCATTGTTCCTGCACCAGCAATAATCGGAAAAGCTAGCGGAACAATACTAGCTGTTTTACCCGAAACTTCATCTCTAAATAACCGAACACCCAATATCATCTCAAAAGCCATTGCGAATAACAAAAGAGAACCGGCAACAGCAAACGCTTCAATTGAAACACCAAATAAACTTAAGATACTTTCACCCAAAATCAAGAACCCAATCATGATTCCAAAAGAAACAATACTCGTCTTCGTTTCATGAATATCTCCAGAAGTTTCTTTAATTTTAATAATTAACGGAACAGAACCAATTATATCAATAACAGCAAACAAAACCATTGTAGCTTTGAATAGATCACTTGGATTAAATCCATTTAAAAAATCAAACATGTAAAAAAGGAATTAATGTTTTTTCTATAACGAAAGAAAAATAAGAATGTTCTAAATATTGAATTTTATATTGAATAGAAGCTAAATCATCACTTTCAACTACAGGACAATGAAACTGAGCAATCATTCTACCCTCATCAAAATTTTCATTGACATAATGAATCGTAATACCAGTTTCTGATTCATTATTTTTTAATACAGCTTCATGAACATGATGACCATACATTCCTTTTCCACCATATTTTGGAAGAAGAGCAGGATGTATATTAATAATTTTATCCGAATAATTAGCTAATAAATCCAAAGGAATTTTTCTTAAATAACCTGCTAAAATGATGAAATCAATATTATTTTCTTGGCATATTTCAGTTAGTAAAGTCCCATCAGAAACCTCTTCATTGGTTAAAACAATTACTTTTACACCTTTTAAAGATGCTTTTTCAACAATTGGAGCATCCTTTTTATTAGACAAAACAAAACCTACTTCAATAGAATGATGTGATGCAAAATGATCCATTATTTTTAATGCATTGCTTCCACTTCCAGAAGCAAACAAAGCAAGTTTCAATTTTCCCATAGTGCAAAGTTAAAAAAGTATCTTCTCAGTAGAGCTAGAATTCATAGATATAATTTTGATAATAACTTAAAAAAACTTAAAATTTGAAAACTTCTTCATTTGATTATAAAAAAAAATAGATTTTAAAAAATTAAAAAAAAGCAATATATCCCTTTGAAAATGGACTTTTACTCTTTAAATGGTTTTTTTTGTAACAGAATAGTTGATAATAAAATGAGTAATAATTTTGTTTTTCGGTTCTAAATTTTTTTCTTTGTGCCTTATAATTCATTAAAAAAATTAGAAATGTCTGAAATCAAAACGAAAGTAATATCTATTATTGTAGATAAATTAGGAGTTGAAGAGAGCGAAGTAACTACTGAAGCGAGTTTCACAAATGATCTTGGAGCTGATTCTCTTGACACAGTAGAATTGATTATGGAATTTGAAAAAGAATTCAATATAGCTATTCCAGATGATCAAGCTGAAAACATCCAAACGGTTGGTGATGCTGTTGTTTACATCGAAGAGCACAAAAACTAAGAAAAAAATTATTGCTGAACAAAGGTTTCTGTATGGAATTAAAAAGAGTAGTTGTTACGGGTTTAGGCGCACTTACGCCAATTGGAAATACTGTTTCTGAATATTGGGAATCGTTAATTCAAGGTAAAAGTGGAGCTGCTATTGTGAAACAATTCGATGCGACTTTGTTCAAAACACATTTTGCTTGTGAAGTAAAGGATTTCAACGTTGAAGACTTTATTGATCGAAAAGAAGCAAGAAAATTAGATCAATTTTCACAGTACGCCATGGTTTCTGCAGCAGAAGCTATGGCGGATTCTGGATTAATGGAATCAAATCCAAATGTAGATCGTATCGGTGTTATTTGGGGATCTGGAATTGGTGGTCTTAAAACTTTTCAAGACGAGGCAGAGAATTTCTTTGCTGGTGATGGAACTCCTAAATTTAATCCTTTCTTTATTCCTAAAATGATTGCCGATATTGCTGCAGGGCATATCTCAATAAAATATGGTTTAAGAGGTCCAAATTATGTGACTGTTTCTGCTTGTGCTTCCGCAACAAATGCGATTATTGATGCCTACAACTACATTCGTTTAGGAAAAGCTGATGCTTTTGTAACAGGAGGATCTGAAGCGGCAGTTAATATAATGGGATTAGGTGGATTTAATGCTTTAAGAGCTTTGTCTACTCGAAACGACTCTCCTGAAACAGCTTCTCGCCCATTCGACTTAGACCGTGATGGTTTTGTCTTAGGTGAAGGTGCTGGAGCAATTATATTAGAAGAATATGAACACGCAATTAAAAGAGGTGCAACTATTTATGCTGAAATAGCAGGTGGTGGTATGGCTGGAGATGCGTATCATATGACTGCACCACATCCTGATGGATTAGGAGCAAGAAATACAATGATAGCAGCATTAGAAGATGCAGAAATGGATCCTACAGATGTTGACTATATTAATGTTCATGGTACGTCTACGCCATTAGGCGATGTAGCTGAAGTAAAAGCAATTGAATCTGTTTTTGGAGATCATGCTTACAAATTAAATATTAGCTCTACTAAATCGATGACGGGTCATTTATTAGGAGCTGCTGGTGCGATTGAAGCAATTGCTTGTATTTTATCTGTAAAAAATGACATTGTTCCTCCAACAATTAACCATGTAACGGATGATCCTGCTTTTGATAGTAAATTAAATTTCACCTTTAACATTGCACAAAAAAGAATTGTGAATGTTGCATTATCAAACACGTTTGGTTTTGGCGGACACAATACAAGTGTTATTGTTAAGAAATTTAAAGGATAATTGATTCGGCTTTCTTCATTCTTTTCCAAACGGAAAACAAAGGATGAAAAAGGATTAATACGTTTCATCGCTAAACGTTTTGGTTACAGCCCCAACAAAACATCTTATTTTTTTCAAGCTATTACTCATAAGTCATTGAGTAATAACAGTGATTCTGAATCTTCTAATGAACGATTAGAATTTCTTGGTGATTCAATTTTAGATGCAGTTGTTGCTGAATATGTCTATAATCGTTTTCCAAACGATGACGAAGGATATTTAACAAAAATAAAGTCGAAATTGGTTTCTAGAAAAACCCTTTCTTCTATTGCTGAAGAAATGGAATTACGTGAAATTATTCGCTACCAAAGAGGGAGAACAATCAATTTAAATACACTTGAAGGCAATGCTTTTGAAGCTATAATGGGCGCCATTTATTTAGATGGTGGATATGAAGCTGTTAAAATTTCTGTTAATAATCACGTTTTTAAAAAATACGTAGATTTAACTAGAGTTCTGGAAGAAGAAATTGATTTCAAATCTAAATTATTTATTTGGAGTCAAAAAAATCAATTCAAACTTGATTTTGTTGTATTATCAGAAGAAAATCATGGTGGAAATTGGACCTATTCTGTACTTGCTACCGTAAATGAAAAAGAGTATGGGCGTGGAGTTGGATCTTCTAAAAAAATGGCTGAACAAGCTGCTTCTAAAGAAACATTGGAATTGATTGGGGATGTTTGATGGGATTTTTATGGGGAGACGTTATATGTTGAGACGTAAAATGTGGATGATATGTGGAGACGTAAAATTTTACGTCTTTACGATGATTTTATTTGTACAGATGTTATATGTACCGATAACCGCCCAAACCACACAACAACTTCCAGATCTACCTTTTCATCTTTACCCCGATTCTGTTTCTACATTGCATCAATACTTAAAAAAAGATAAATACTTGTTGGTTGAAATTTGGTCAGTAACTTGTTCACCTTGTATAAAATCTTTTCCTTTGTTAAATGAATATCAAGTCAAGTATTCAGATAAATTGACAATTCTTACCTTGTTAGATATTGATTTTGATAAAGACCTAGAATGGAAAGAAATTGCAAGTCAACATCAAAAAAATAATGTGTTTACTCAAGGTTATTCTACACCTGAAATAAATACTGAATTTAATAGGAATGGTTATCCCAATTATTTTCTATTTGATGGAAATGGGAAGTTAGTTGGATTAGAATATAGAGGAAAAGATATCTTAAATGTTTTTGAAGGATTCATTCTCAAATAATCGTCGAAGCTCTATACAATTTCAATTCATCCCAACTTACTGCATCTCCTAATTTTTCTTTTAACGGTGTGATAGATGTTTCATGATAATCTTCAAACATTACTTCTAATTCGTTGATTCGTTCCTTACTCATTACATCTGATAATTCAATTTCTTCTGCCTTGATTAAATTAATAAAATGACCATTAATTGTTTTTTCTGATAATTGACGCATGGAAGCGATCTGGTGAATTGTATACCCTTCTCGAATTAAATCCAAGGTTAATTCAAACGTTGTTCGTTTAATTTTTACTTCTTTTGGTTCTTTTTTATGGACGGTGATTGGAATTAATTCTTCTCCATTTTCATCGTCCATGTCTAATAACGATTTAACTTCTCGCTTTTCTTGTTTAATTATTGCGATTTTAGAAATTTTATAGTTCTTCAACTCTTCGTTCCAAACAACTTCTTTTGTAATTTCTCTACCGCTTAAAGCCAATTCAATTAGCAACCTTCCTTTCTTCAATTTCAAAACTGCTTCAATTTGCAATTGATCCAATTCATTTAATTCTTCTAAATAAACTTTGGTTTTTGAAATTCGTTCAAGCTCTGCTATTTTCTTTAATGTTGAATAAACAACTCCGTCTAATATTTTGAAAAAATACTGATATGCTGCTTGAACTCTTTCGTGAATATGTTCTAAGTCTTCGTTCTCTTTCTGAAATAAGAATGCCAATTGATTCTGAAATTTCTTCGCTGCATCCAAAGTAGATTGAACAGCTTGCGATTGATGTGTTACCCAAGATTTCGCTTTTCCCTTTTCTGATTTTGATGGAACCGATTTATAACTCGCTTCGTGGATTCCCCATTTACTGACTAATTCATGCCAATCAAAAGCATCTGTTAACGTATCTAATAAAAATTGCTTTGATCCTCTTTTTAATGAATCTGCAAGCATTTTATCGTCTGCTTTGTTATTTGCGTAATTGACAACATTTCGATCATTGGAAAGTCCGTTCATTCGCATTGGACTCGTTAAAACCAATCCTTTTAATGAACGTAGTCTTGAAAGAGCAACATACGCCTGACCCGGAGCAAAAACTTGAGAAACATCCAACACTGCTTTTTCAAAAGTTAAACCTTGACTTTTATGAACCGTAATTGCCCAAGCCAATTTCAAAGGATAGTGAACAAACGTTCCTAATATCTCTTCTGTGATTTCTCCTGAGGTTTCATTTAAAACATAACGAATATTTGTCCATTCATATTTTTGAACCTCTATCGTCTTCTTTTCGTCTGGAAAGTGAACCATTATTTCATCAGCTCCTAAAGAAGTAACCCTTCCCATTTTACCATTGTAAAAATTCTTCTCAAATGAAATATCATTTTTGATAAACATTACTTGAGCCCCAACCTTTAATTCGAAACGTTCTTCAACAGGAAATAAGTGTTTCGGAAATTCATCGATAATTTCAGCGGCAAAAAAAAGTGATTTTCCTTTCAACGCTTGTAAGGCTTTTGAATTTATCTCATCTGCTTTTAAATTATGGGTAGTAAGCGTAATATATCCTTCGTGTTCAGTTGGATTAAATTCTGGCTGAACATATTTATTCATTGTTAATATATCAGATTCAGTGATTTCATTGTTTCTCAAATTATTTAAAACATTGATAAACTCATCATCATTTTGACGGTAAATTTTAGACAATTCAATGTATACAGGAGCTTGTTCTTGAATAACTCTTGAATGAAAGAAGAACATTCCGCTATAATAATTACGTAATACTCCCCATTCTTCTTGTTTTACAACAGGTGGCAATTGCAATAAATCTCCAATATATAAAACTTGAATTCCTCCAAAAGGACGGTTGTTCTTTCTCACATTTCTCAACGTCCAATCGATAGCATCTAATAAATCGGCACGTAACATACTAACCTCATCAATGATCAATAATTCCATGTTCCGAATTAAGTTTTTACGCTGACTATTCATTTTGAAATGTCGAATTAAACTATCTTTCGATTCTAACTTCATTGTCTCAGAAAACTGAGCGGCCACATTGAATTCAGGAATAAATCCACCGAATGGTAATTGAAAAAAAGAATGTATCGTAACACCTCCCGCATTTAAAGCTGCAATTCCAGTTGGAGCAACAATAATCGCTTGTTTATGCGTTGATTCTATAATCTTTCGAAGCAAAGTTGTTTTCCCAGTTCCTGCTTTTCCAGTAAGAAACACAGATTGATTGGTTTGGTTAATAAACCGTTCAGTAAATTCTGCTGGATTTGAAATACTATTATCGATTTCAGTATGCTTATTTGTTGTATTTTCTGTCATGACTTATATGAAGATAAGCAAAAAGTTGAGTTGAGCAATGGAAATTAAAAAATTATTTCTCAATCAATTCCAATCGAAACTCTTCCCCTTTAACTGTCATCGGAATCCCATCTACCAACCATTTTGGAGCTGGTTTTTCTAACAAATAATAGTCGAAAAATTGCCTCATTCGAATACTTAAATCAAAACGATTGGCATTTTTCATCAAGTTGTGATCATCACCATTGTAATTCAACATCCAACATGCTTTTCCCAACCGTTTCATTCCTGTAAATAATTCGACACCTTGGTACCACGGAACAGATCCATCTGCATCATTGGACATAATTAAAAGCGGAGTTGTCACTTTTGGAAGGTGAAAAATCGGTGAATTTTCTATGTACAATTCAGGTGTTTCCCATAACGTATGACCAATTCTACTTTGTTGTTTTTCGTACTGAAATTGTCTGTTTAATCCTGATCCCCAACGAATGCCACCATAAGCAGAGGTCATATTGGAAACAGGAGCTCCTGCCATTGCTGCCGCATAACGATTGGTCATGGTAATCAATTGTGCTGTTTGGTAACCTCCCCAACTTTGACCTTGTAAACCCATGTGTTTGGAATCGATATTAGGATATAATTTCAATACTTTATCTGTTCCACTCATAATACAATCATAAGCTGATTTAGCTGGATGACCTTCACGGTAACGAATATCTGGAAAGAAAACAACATATCCAGCAGATGCATATTCGACTGGATTAATAATAGAAGCAGATGGTTTAGGTGCATAATGATTGTGAATTTCATCGCTATATAATTCATAGTAATACACAATCATCGGATAACTTTTTTCAATATCGAAATTTTCAGGTTTATATACTAAGCCTTGTAAATCAATGCCATCGTAACTTGTCCATTGAACCATTTCAACTGTTGCCCAATTATAATCCTTTTGTTGCGGATTTGTTATAGAAATTTGTTTTTCATTCAAGAAGTTATTATCCATTACTAAAAGCTCAGGATATGCTAATAATGTTGATTTACGTAAAATGATCTTTTCAGTATTTTTTGATCTTTTAACATCAACAATATCAGCTTCAACTGAATACATTTTTTTTAATTCAAGAATTTTATTTGAGTCTTTTATTTCATAGATCGAAGTTCCTTTTGTTATTTCGTTAAAACCGTTTACACGTAAATTTTTATAATCAATATAAAGGCTATCATAATTCCATAACCCACATGTCAACTTAGTTTTTGAATTTTTCCCTTCTTCATTCGTAACAGAATAAAGCTTTCCTGAAGAAATAGAATAATTCCAGATGTCATATTTCGACTGAATCATTACCTCATCTTCGTTTGAAAACCAACCAACAATTCCATACGGATCAGCCAATTGAGTTTGACCGTTCATGTCAACTTCCCACCAGACATCTTTTCGAGAGCACGTTAAACACGTTTCTTTTTTAGTTAAGACATTTACTAAATAATGACTTTTTTCTACTCCGTTATAGTACGTATAAAATTTACCAGAAGGTGAAAGATTTCCACCAAAACCAACTCCTATTTTAATCAATTCTATTTTTCCATCATTGATTGAAACACGGTAATGATCTTCAAGATTTGGAGCCGTCCAATTATAAGTTCCTTGATACTTTTCTACGCTACTAGCAAATAAATATTCTCCTTTCTTATTATCTGATAAATAAACATTCAACGTGTCATTTGAAAGTTGGGTAATTTTTTTATCAGATAAAGTTAAAACATATAAATCCGATTTTTTCACATCCTGCTCTAATTCCACTTTTTGTTGAGGTTGTAAGCGGTGATCTTCATAATGCCACAGATCTAATACTGCTTTTTCTGTTGCTAAAAGCGTATCTTTTTTTACTTTTTCAATTCGTTTCGCAATTCCAAAAAACAACAACTCATCATTAGCTGAAAAAACAGGTGCTTGATTTTCACTAATGCTTTTTAAAGAAGAAATTCCAACAGTCAAAGTATCAATTAAAGAAGTAAATTTCATAGATTTCAATTCTAAATAATTCAATTCAAACTGTTTTTTTTCTGTTGTATCTTTTGTTGTAAGTAAAGCTAAAGATGTTTCAGAATGATTAAAAGTTATATCCTTGATTTCTGTTTTTATACTTTCTTCCAATTTAAAATCGCCTGTTTCTAATACTATTAGTCCTAATTGACAACTCACTATTTTCTTATCTTTTTTATGAGTAGTAATAGCGACATAATTTCCTTTTTTTGAAACTACAAAATCTGTCACATCAATATATTGAAGTTTCTTATTCGTAATCGGGTTAAAAGTGGTAAATAATTTACCGTCAGATTTATATTTTTCTTCTTCCTCCTTTTTAGCTTTCTTTTTCTCCGACTTTAATTCAGCCGTTTTATTCTTTTTAAAACACGAAAAGAATGATTTTTTAAGTGATTTTTCAGTTTCAATATTTGGGATTGAATCATTATTAATTTCTGTTGAATCGGCTTCTTTCTTTTCAATTTCTTCTGTAAAAGTATTATAATCATTCGTGTAATTTATCCAATTACCTTCATCAGCTAGTTTAAATGCTTTTAACTTAGAAATTTTAATCAAAGAATCATTTGCTAAAAAATAAATTCCTAAACTATCTTTTGGCCATTTTTCTTTGTCAATTTTATTTAATTCACAGTTTCTCAATGTATCAAATCCAGGTGTAATTTTAAACGCCAAAAAATTAGAATTGGGAGAAAATTGTTGTCCATATCCTCTTGGAATTGAATCTAATTTTCCTGTTTTTTGGTTATAAATGAATAAATATCCATCACCTCGATGTGGTTTAATGGTATACGCAACATAATTTCCGTCGTTCGAAATGCATTGCGCTTCCAATTTTTTCCAATCATTGTAAACCGTATGATCGATGATTTTTTTTTGAGAAATAGAGGTGAAAGAAATACTGAGGAAAAGGAAAAAAGAAAATTGTTTCATTTTAGTATTTTAAAGAAAAGGTAAATATACCAAAATAGATTTATTTTTAAACCTCGGAAAAGGATTTTGGATTATTTTGATTTAACAATATCGATCAAACCTACCCTCTCACTTCTCCTTTGAAATAATCTCAAACAATTCATTCAAATTTGGAGAAATGATAATTTCAATTCTTCTGTTTTTAGCTTTGTCTTTAGTGTCGACAGGAATATATTCAGAACGTCCAGCCGCCATCAATTGAACTGGGTTCATTTTCGAGTTCGCCATCATAATTTCAACTACTGCTGTAGAACGAAGAACTGATAATTCCCAGTTATTTCTAGGACTAGTTGGACTTGTAAATTTATCAGTATCTGTATGACCTTCAACAACAATTTCGACTTCTTTCTCTGTTTCTAGTACTTTCGCTAGATCAATTAACGCTTTTTTACCTTCTACTTCAACGACTGTACTTCCAGAACTGAAGAGCAATTTTGCTTCAAGACTAACATAGATTTTCCCGTTTTTTTGAATAACTGTCAATCCTTTATTTTCAAATCCTTTTAATGCATTCGCAACTTTCGTTTTCAAGGTTTTAACAGCATCTTCTTGACGTTGAATCATTTCTTCTAATTCATTTACACGTTGCTCTCTTTCTGCTAATAATTTAGATTTTGTTGCTAATTCAGCTTCTAATGCATCTGTAGCATCAATTCTTCTTTGTAATTCTAAATTTTTTGATTCTAATTCTGACTGTAATCCAGCTGTTTCCTTTGCACCTGAAGCTCTTAATTTATCAAATTTAGATTGCAAATGATTGTTGTCATCCAATACTTTATCATATTGTATATGCAATAATCTTAATTTTGATCCTAATTCAGTTGTATCTGTTATCAATGTCGCTATATCTTTTTTAGCAACATCGTGAAGTGTTGTTAAATTCAAATATTTTCCTTCAAAATCCAATGAACTTGCTTTGTATTTTTCAAGTGCCTCACTGCATTCTTTTTCTCTAGCTACTAGATCGTTGTATTTTTTAACGGGAACACAAGAAAATAATATGATTGTTGAAACTACGAATAAATTTAAAATTTTCATTTTTATGTAAATTGTTATATAGTTGTTATAATAAATTCTACTGATTCGTTAGTAGAAAGTAAAACAGTTTCATAAACTGTCAATTACCAACAACAAAGATGAGAATGAAAACTGCTTAATTCTTTAAAGTTTGAATAAATTATGAACGTTCAAAGGTGGATAAAGCATTTATTAGATATATAGACAGTGAGACAGTTGAATTATTTTAATCCTAGAAAATGGATGTGGTCCATAAATTTCTAATTTCCTTTCTTGAAAATACTTCCCACTTCCTTCCCAATTTTTTGAATTGTTTCAACACCTTTTGAAATTGGTGTAGTCGTGAAATCATCGTATCCGCTATAAAGATTATCTTTTATTTCTTGAGAAGGATAAATTAAAATTTGATCGTTAAAAGGCATTGCTTTTTCCAATTTCGTTAAGAATGAATCAACTCCAGTGCAATGTGAAATAGAACCTTGTCGAGCCGCAACAAAAATAATTAAATCTTCCTCAACGATTTTATTATTCACAAAAAAGAAATCTTCTGTGTCATCCAATTGAACACAATTTATTTCAGCAAAAATTTTTACTTTTTTCAAAATGGAAACAAAAGCGTCATGTAACTCATGGGTTCCATATATTTCAATCGAAATGTTTAATTCTTTGGCTAATCGCAATATTCGTTCACTCCAACTAATAAAACTACTTTCTAATTCAGCATGTGCGGGACATACTAATACAATTTTATTATATGATACAAACGCTTTTTCTAATTGACAAAAGAAAATGGTTTTATCACAAACATCTAATAAATGATCTCTATCATCACCAACTATACGTTTTAATAAATTCATGTTTTTATTGTCGTTTAATACAACAATATCTGTAAACAATTCTTTCGATACACGGGCAATACCAGAAGAAAGATTATGGTCAATCGTAGTTACAACATTTACAGGAAATTCTCCGCTTGAAAAATGTTTTACAATTTCATCCATCTCTTTTCTGGAAGTCCGAATTCTTTGTTCTGCTTCATTATTATTTGGCAAAACACTAACAACTGAAATAGGATTTAAAACCCTTTTATCCGTAATTAAAACACTAAAATCAATTAATAATTCATTTTCTTTTAACTCATTAATCGCTATTAAAAGATGTTGATTTCTAGAAACTCTTTTGATCGATTTTTCGCCACCCGCTTCAGCTAATTGAAGTAATAATTTTTTTCCAGCATTTTCAGATACGAACGATGCAACCATACAAGTCACTAAAATCAATAAAATGGTTCCATTAACAATTTCAATACTTAAGATTTCTTTTTCATAACCTCTTATAATAATCGCTAAAGTTGCAGCAGCATGAGCTGTACTTAATCCAAAAATAACTTGTCTTTCAACATTCGTTAATTTAAAAATTATTTGAGTTACCAACGCAGCAAGCCATTTACTAAACAATGCAAAAGTGGTTAGAATAGTGGCAACAATTATTGTATGAGGACCATTTAAAACTATTTTATAATTCACCACCATTCCAACTGAAATAAGGAAGAAAGGAATAAACAAAGCATTTCCAATAAAATCAATTCGGTTCATTAAAGCTGAAGAATGAGGGATCAGTTTATTTAAAACCAATCCTGCAACAAATGCTCCAATAATATGTTCTATTCCTGCCATTTCAGCCAAAAACGCCGCAAAGAAAATAACAGAAAGGACAAAAATGTAATGAGCCGTTTTTTCGCTATCCAATTTACTAAAAAACCAACGTGCAATCTTTGGTATAATATAAAACATGATGAATGTAAAAATCAATAATGAAGAGATCATTCGAATCCAAAAAGCATAATCTAAATTTCCTCCTTTTGAACTGATAATGATTGCTAAAATTATTAATACTGCAGTATCCGTTAAAATGGTACCGCCTATAGCAGTAGCGACAACTGTGTTTTTGGACAAACCTAAACGACTAATAATAGGATACGCAACTAATGTGTGGGTAGCAAACATACTTGCAGTTAAAATACTTGCAGTTGCATCTAAATGAAGGCCATAACGACAAATCGGGTACCCCAATGCAATAGGGATGAAGAAAGTGAGAAAACCAAATGTAAAGCTTTTTACTCGGTATTTTTTGAATTGAGACATGTTCAATTCTAATCCAGCCATAAACATGATATATAAAAGTCCAATAGTGGCAAATAATTTAATCGAACCATCCGACTCTAAAAGCTTAGAACCAATTAAACCAATTCCATGTGGACCAATAATAACACCAGAGATAATTAAACCAATAATCGATGGGATTTTGAATTTTCTAAGAACAATAGGTGATAATAAAATAATAAATAAAAGAGTAGAAAAGATCAACACAGGATTTTTTAAAGGGAAATGAAATTCCTCCATTAAGTGTTTAAAAAAACTTTCCATCTACACGCTATTATAATAATTTTCGTCAAAAATAATCATAAACAAATTATAAAAATCAATAAAAATATTATTGATGTATTGTTAACATTGATTTTATACTTAAAATACATCATAAAAAGTTACCTTTGTAAAAAAATATCCAATGCAGTTCGAACTAACAAGGAACTTTCTTGACAAATTTCGCCAATCAATTATTGAAGAAAATAATGATTGGATAATTGAACATATCCACGATCTCCATTTTGCTGATATTGCTGATTTATTAGATCAGTTAAATAATGAGGAGGCTAAATATGTTTATTTTCAATTATCAGAAGAAGTTCAAGCTGATGTTTTGATGGAATTGGAAGAAGAAATTCGTGATCGATTTTTAAATTCTCTTTCTTCAAAGGAAATTGCCGATCAATTAGAAAATCTTGATTCTGATGATGCTGCGGATATTTTAGGAGATTTATCAAATGATAAAATTCAGGAAGTTATTTCTCAAATGGAAGATGACGAAGCTGCTGAAGATATCGTTGAACTTTTAAATTATGATGAAAACACTGCTGGTGGTCTAATGCAAAAAGAATTTATTCAAGCAAAAATGGACTGGCCTGTCAATCGTTGTTTAGTCGAATTACGACGTCAAGCGGAAGATGTTGAAAATGTCTATACTATTTATGTCGTCGATGATTTAAATAAATTGGTTGGTTTACTTTCTTTGAAACGACTTTTGTTTGCTGATATTAAAACACACATTCGTGATTTGTATCAAAAGAAAAATGTTATTTCTGTGAAAACAAGTGATAGCAGTGAAGAAGTGGCCAAAATAATGGATAAATACGATTTAGTCTCCGTGCCAGTTGTTGATTTACAAAATAAATTAGTCGGGAGAATTACGATTGATGATATCGTTGATATTATTAAAGAAGAAGCCGATAAAGATTTTCAAATGGCTTCTGGTATTTCCGATAAAATTGAATCCAATTCAAGTGTTTGGCATATTTCAAGAGCGAGATTACCTTGGTTATTGATTGGAATGATTGGTGGAATTTTTGCAGCAAATGTAATCTCTAAATTTACAGGAGAAATTAGTGACATTCCAACATTGGCATTATTTATACCTTTAATTACGGCGATGGGAGGAAATGTTGGAGTACAATCTTCTGCTATTGTTGTTCAAACATTGGCGAAAGGAAATGTTCAGTTCGATCATATTTCAAAAAAAATAGCAAAAGAAACCTTAGTAGGACTTTTAAATGGGGCATTTTTAGCTTCAATTATTTATAGTATAGCTGCTTTTTATGGGAACGCAACGTTGGGATTTGTCGTTAGTATATCTCTTTTTATTGTGATCATTTTTGCTGGTATATTTGGTACATTAATACCTCTTATTTTAAATAAATATAAAATCGACCCAGCTTTAGCTACTGGACCATTCGTTACTACATTAAATGATGTATTGGGTTTATTCATTTATTTCACAGTTGGCGCTTTATTGTATAATATTTAATCTTTTTCAAATGACGGTTCTGTTTTTAGACGAAGTTCATGAAATTTTAGCTAATCGATTGAAGAAAGAAGGTTACACTTGTATTCAAGCAGCTGATTTTTCAATAGAGGAATGTCAAAAAGCATTAACAACAGCAAATGGAATTGTGATACGTTCTCGTTTTCCTATGAATGAAGCTTTTTTAAAAAATGCAAATCAACTTCAATTTATTGCTCGTTCAGGCGCAGGCATGGAAAATATTGATGTTTCGTATTGTGAAAGTCGTGGAATTACCCTTTATAATTCTCCTGAAGGAAATAGAAATGCTGTTGGTGAACATGCATTAGGAATGTTGTTAGCATTGATGAATAAGTTACATACAGCAGATCAAGAAGTCCGAAACGGAAAATGGGATAGAGAAGGAAATAGAGGAATTGAACTAGACGGAAAAACGGTTGGAATTATCGGATACGGAAATAACGGAAAAGCATTTGCAAAAAAGTTGAGAGGTTTCGATGTGAATGTTTTAGCTTTTGACAAATATAAACAAAGCTATGGAAGTGAATTTGTAAAGGAGTGCACACTGGAATCCATTCTAGATCAAGCGGATATAATTAGTTTTCATATTCCACAAAATGAAGAAACGCTTTATTTTGCAAACGATGCATTTTTCAACAAAATTGAAAAGCCTGTTTTTCTACTGAATTTATCAAGGGGTAAAATTGTTGATACCTTAGCGTTAATGAAAGCGATAGAAAATGGTAAAGTATTGGGTGCAGGCTTGGATGTATTGGAATACGAAAAAGCTAGTTTTGAATCTTTTTTCGAACAAGAATTACCAATACCGTTTCAATACTTATTAAATTCTCCAAAGGTAATTCTGTCTCCTCATGTAGGTGGTTGGACAACTGAAAGTTATTTTAAATTAAGTAATGTTTTAGCTGATAAAATTTTAGCTGAATAAAACGATGTTTAAATCAACCGATATTTTTTTCCAGGTAGCGTTTTAACTACTCCAATCATTTCTAAATTGAAAAGAGTTACACTCGTTTTTGAAACAGAAAATTTTGCCTTCATTGAAAGAACATCGATATTCAATTCTCCTTCCGATTTTAAAATAGACATCAACACTTGTTCTTCATCTGAAACATCTGTAAAAAGAGAAGTTTGAATTGATGGTACTTTCTTTTCTTCGTCCCAATGCATCCATTTCAAAAAATCTTGACTTCCAGTTATTAGATGAGCTTTTTGCTTTGAAATCAATAAATTACAACCTGCAGAATGCACTTGACCTACATTTCCAGGAATCGCAAATACATCTCGACTATAATCATTAGCCAAATCAGCAGTTATCAAAGAACCTCCAGATGCTTTGCTTTCAATAACAATTGTAGCATCTGACATTCCAGCTACAATTCTATTTCTCATAGGGAAATTTTCTCTATCTGGCTTTGTTCCTATTAAAAACTCTGTTAATAAACCACCTGTTTCTAGCATTCTTTCTGAAGTTATCGTGTGTTCGTTGGGGTACATTCTATCCAAACCATGACCTAAAACACCAATTGTTGGAATATCATATTTTAAACACAATTGATGGATACAAATATCGATTCCATACGCCAAACCACTTACAACCACAATGTTTTTTCCTACAAAACCCTTGATCATTTCTTCACAAACAGATTTCCCATATTCTGTTGCGTGCCTTGTTCCAACAACTGCAACTACTCGTTCATTGTTTAGCGATGCATTTCCTTTATTATATAAAATTAATGGGGCATCAGAACATTGTTTTAATCTTCTAGGATACGTATCATCTAAGTAAAAATGACTTTTAATTCCCTGTTTTTCGATGTATTCAACTTGTTTTAAAGCATCTTCTAACGCCTTTTCACGATTCATCTCTTTCAAAAAAGAGGATTTAATTTCCGTTATTTTGGAAAGTGACCCATAAGAAGTATTAAAAATGGGCTCAATTCCTCCAACTTTTGATATTAATTGTTTTGCTTTGACTGGACCAATTCCTTTCAATAAAGTCAATGCAATCTGATAATTTAATGCTGTATTTTTCAAATTTAATGTATATTAGCTACTTAAATTTAACTAAAAAGATGCTATGAAAATTCTTTTTTTGCTATTTCTTTTATTTTCTTTTAATTCATTTTCTCAAATAAGTGGAAAAGTGACTAATTTTGAAACGAAGGAAGCAATAGTAGGTGCAGAATTAACTTTTTCGAATGGCAAAAAAATTATTTCTGATTCATCTGGATTATTTCAAGTTCAATTCGAAAGCATTCCGATTACTTTAATTACTTCATGTAAAGGATATATAAATGATACTTTACTTATTTCAACTACCATTTCAGAAATAAATGTCTTTTTAAAACCAACAGTATTCAATCTTGAAACATTTGTTGTAACAGCTGGTAGACGTCCTGAAAAAATAGAAAATTTAGCCATTTCAATGGAGTTAATTAAACCTTCTTTAGTAGATAACAAAGGAATAACAGACTTAGAACAAGCTGTTGATCTAGCGCCCGGAGTTTATGCTATGGATGGACAAGTAAGTATTCGAGGCGGAGGTGGTTTTGCTTATGGAGCTGGAAGTCGAGTCTTGTTATTGTGGAATGGAATTCCAATGATTTCTGGAGACGCAGGAGATGCCAAATGGAATTCTATTCCAATGGAAAATGCTTCTCAAATTGAAGTATTAAAAGGAGCTTCTTCTGTACTGTATGGAAGTGGAGCCTTGAATGGAATTATTTCTCTCACAGAAAGAGAGCCGACAGTAAAAGGAGAAACTCGCATCAAAATTCAATCAGGTATTTATGACAATCCAAGAAGATCGAGTTTAAAATGGTGGTCCAAAAATCCTACTTTTCAACAAGCGGAAGTCTATTATGGCAAAATGTACAAAAATGTAGGATTTACCATCTCTTCAAATGGATACACAAATGTTGGTTATAGAGATGGAGAAACAGAAGATAGAGCAAGAATTAGTGGAACAATCTTTTATAAACCTGAAAAACACAAAGGATTAAAAACAGGAGTTGGATATAATTTATATCAACAAAAAATAGGTTCTTTTATTGTATGGCAAAGCGATTCATTAGGATATTCTCCTAGTGGAGGAAGTGATACAACCAATTCGGCATCTACTTTAAGTTATGCAAACGGAACTCGAATCAGTATTGATCCATATATTAAATTCACGGATAAATACTCAAACAAACATCAATTAAAAACACGTGTCTATTATACAGATAATAAATACATTAGTACTCAAAGTCAAAATTCTCAGTCAGTTGTTTATTATGCTGATTATCAATATCAACGAGGATGGGGAAATGGTGTAACTTTAACTTCAGGAATTACGAATACCCAGACCATTGTAGAATCAAAATTATTCGGAAACCATCAATCTTTCAATTCAGCTACTTATGTGCAATATGAACATAAATTCAGAAAAAAAATTGATTTCACTGCTGGATTACGATTTGAATATTTTTCCCAAGACAACAAGCGTGGAGATTCAGATTTTTACTTTGGAAAAGATTCCTTAAAAATGCCTGTCGTCCCTATTTTCAGAACAGCAATTCATTATAAGTTAGCAAAATACACACATTTAAGAGCTTCATTTGGACAAGGAGTTCGTTATCCATCCGTTGCTGAAAGGTACACTAAAACTTCTGTTGGAACTTTACTTGTTTTTCCCAATCCAAATTTAAAAAGAGAGGCAGGATGGGCTACAGAATTAGGAATTAAGCAAGTTGTTAAAATGGGAACATGGAAAGGATTAATCGATGTTTCTGGTTTTATCAATCAATATGATAATATGATGGAATTTACTTTTGGATTTTATCTTCCTGACACAATTCCTATAAGTATAAATCCAGCAGAAACAGGATATGTTACAAAATGGTTAGGATTTAGAGCCGAAAATGCTGAAAAAGCAAGAATTTCAGGATTAGAATTTTCATTTAATAGTGAAGGAAAAATAAGAAATGTAGAATTGCAATCGTTGATCGGATATACTTATATGAATCCAATTAGTTTGAACACTGATTCAACCTACAGAACATCATTTTCAGATTCAGGAACAACTTTATTAAAATATCGTTTTAAACATTTAGCAAAAGCAGATGTTCAAGCAACATGGAAAAATTTTAGTTTAGGAATATCGATGCGTTATAACAGTGTGATGAGTAATATCGACGCAGCTTTTGAAGATGGTTTAACGTTGAATGGTTTTCCAATCATTGTGAATGGGAAGCAAGCTGAAATTTTACCAGGTCTAAAAAAATACAGGCAAGAACACAACAATGGAAGTTTGGTATTCGATGCACGAATCGGGTATGAATTCAAAGAACATTATCGTCTTGGCTTTATGATTAATAATGTTTTAAATGCAGAAAATTCTGGACGACCAGGAGATATTCAAGCACCAAGAACGTTTATGATTCAGATACAAATGAAATTTTAGAATGAGTTTTATGGGATGGAAATGAAGTTAAAACATCTTGAATAAAAGTTCAAACCTCAAAATAATTTTAACCCAACGTATTATTATTTTCTGCTCTATTCTCTAAATTATTACTAATTTCACACTTCCAATTAAGGAGAGTTGTCAGAGTGGTCGAATGAGCTAGCCTGGAAAGCTAGTATACTCGCAAGGGTATCGAGAGTTCGAATCTCTCACTCTCCGCATAGAAAAACCGTAAATAGTTTATTTTTAATTGTTTACGGTTTTTTAGTTTTGAGATTTGTACGATTGATGTTTAAATTGATTTCTTAATTCCAATTCTCAACATTGGTCGGATAACATCATTTACTTTATAGGTAGCTACAAAATCTATTCGCCCAATTTTAGCAATATTCTCGATTCCTACATATATTTCTTGATAGTTTTTCAATCCTGTGGTATAAAGAGCGTTTATTCCAGCCACTTCTTGAAGATGTAGTTTGTTTAATAATGGAATTTTCGTTACAAATAAACCTAAAAAACGATGTTGAAAATGAAGTTCCATATAATTTTCATTGGTACTAAATCCATAATAACTCAATGCATTGAATTGGTCCATTTGACTTCTTCCCGACCAATTACCTTGTCCGTTTTTAAGGATGTGTGTTTCATTTCCATTGAAATGCTTGTAATCTATAAAATAGGAACTAGATTTATTTACAAATCCTCCTACAATTAGATCAATATTTGATTTCCCCCAATAACCAAATTTAAGAGATTTACCAACACCTATTTGATACCTGCCATATCCAACTACACTTCCAAGAGCTTTAATACCTTGTTCAAAATCCCAATAAATGGTTGGATAGGTTGAACTAACTACTCGTCTATAATTATACATCATTTCATATTTTTCTCCAGGAGTAAACGAACCACTAAATTTCAAAATAAAGGCATTATGCGTATTGAATGCTAAAGAATCTGATTGGTAATTCATTGGATTGTTAGATGTTGAATGGTCTTTTATTTGCGGTATTAAAAATCCTTTTTCATTGTTTTGTAATGCTTTTCGTTGACTATATTCAGCACCGAATTTAATTTTTGGACCCCATTTTAATAAATCTTCAAAATTAAATCCAACAGAAGTTTTTTCATGTAATTTTGTAAAATTTTGTCTCAATAATAGAGTGTAAGCAGCATTTACAAAATCAATAATAGGTTCATTCTTATTGTATTGATAAATGTAGTTTCCGAGTACAAAATTCCAAAATTTTTGTTCAGCATTATTTGTGCTCCCAATAGTTAATTTTCCATATAGTTTTTCGGATGCTAATCCATATCGAATTTGAGATCTAATATACATTTCATCTCTTTCAAACCATTCTTGCTTTTCCTTTGTTTTTCGGGCAAATTTAAAATCAATTTCATTTTTTAGGCCTTCAACTGTATTGTAACCTAAACCTAATATGATTGCATCGGATATAAATTTAAATTTCTTTTTGTTATAGCTATACCCACTAACAAATACTTTCGCTACTGTCAACTTGTTCCAACGTTTATAAATTGAGTCAAGTTTCGCATTTTGTTGTATTGAATCTACGACCACTACTGAATCTTTTTTATTGTAAAATTTACCTTCTTCTTTCGTTAAAATAACTGGGCGACTATCAGTCCAATAGACGCTGTCTTTTTTAACAGCGTCTTGAGCAATTGAAAATACTTGTTTTTGAAAATATTTTTTAGGAAATTTTTTATTGAATTGATAATTATAAAAAGATCCAACATTGACAAAACCACCATTATATCCAAAAAATTTAAAACGTTGATTGACTGTAATTGAACGAGGAGTACTGATTGAATCATTGATATTTTGATATGTTTGCTTAATATATATTGTATCAATGAATTCAATTCCTGAAGCTTTTGTAATATGTAAATCAACACTGTGAATACTCCAAGTACTGTCATTTATAAATATATATCCTTCAAAAACGGCTTCCGCTTTATTTCGTGGAGTCACTTTTATTTTATAAACTCGTTTATCATCTTCTAAGAAACTATTGACCAATTTATACTTATAAATCATGATTCCTCCATCAGCAATTGGAGAAATAAATGGCTTTTCTCCACTAATCAAAAATGAGTTTTCATAAAAATTTAAAGTAACTTCTCCGACTCTGTTCCAACTCATTCCTTGTTTACTGCCCGCAACTTTCGAGGAAATCATTTCTTCTTTGTAATTATCAGGCCTGTGAAAATCATATTTTGCAACAGACTCAGTTAAGTATAATAACCCTAAATCATTTGAATCAGGTAAGTCTACTTTTTTCATGAAATTTGGTAATTTTTTTGGGATTGAATCTAATCGCTGTACTCCTTTCACATATACGTTTACAGAATAATTATCCAACATTTTATCATAGTGTTTCATTCGACGATTCGCATTTCGAATTATTTCATTCCCTCTATCTTTTGATGATGCTTTTAAAACAAATTCTTCCAATTCTTGATGCTCGGCCTCCATTATAATCCGAATATCTTTGACTTTAGTTTTTGCCCCAATAGTGTACGTTTGTTTTTTAAACCCAAAAGCTTGACAAACCAATGTTAATTTTTGACCTTCTTTTATTTCCAAATAAAAATCCCCATCAAAATTTGTCAATGTTCCATTAGCTGTACCTTCAACAAATACATTTGAATAAGGAATTGATTCGCCTTTTGCGTCAACAAGTTTACCCGTAACAGCTAAATAATCTTCTTTGATTCCCAAAGAAAGTAGTGCAAATGATATTTCGAAAGCGTCACTTTTTAAATGAGAATACCTGCCTGAAGCTCCAGAATGACCACCTTGCATTGTTGTTTTTAATAATAATAAATTTGTATCTGTTTTCATGTCTCTTAATCGTGCTGTATATTGCGCTGCTGCCCAATAAGGAACACGACTGTCATTATAACCATTCGTAACAAGCATGTTTGGATATCCTTTTTTAGAAATGTTATGCAAAGGACTATACGATTTAATATAATCATATTCATTCTTTTTAAATGGATTTCCAATTTCAGTGAAGTGTGGAATTATTCCAGGCCATAACGTATCTAGCATATCTTCCAAGGTATTTACAAAAGGAACATTGGCTATAATTGCACCATAGATTTCAGGTTTAGAATTTGCGACACCTCCCATTAATAAACCTCCTGCACTTCCGCCTTGTGCAACAATTTTTTTAGGCGAAGTATAGGCAGAATCTATTAGTGATTGTGTACAATCTACAAAATCATTGATCGTATTTATTTTTTTTAATAACATTCCATCTGTGTGCCATTCTTCCCCAAGAATACTTTCACCTCTTGGATGAGCAATTGCACAAATAAAGTTTCGATTTAAATAGGGTAATAACAATTTGTCGAAAGTTGGTTGCTTGTTTATACCATAACACCCATATCCAGTTAAATACATTGGATTTTTTCCATCCCTTTTTAGCTCTTTTTTATACACCAAATCAATTGGGATATTTTTCCCGTCTCTTGATTTTGCCCAAATTCGTTCAGTTTTATATAAATCAGCATTATAATTTTTCACAGTGTCTTTCCAAATCTCAGTAGATGTATTCGTTACTAAATCATATTTATAAATAATGGAAGGGGTAATTAGCGATGAAAAAATATATTCTATTGCAGTCGAATCGTACTCTAAATCATCGTTTATACTTAACATTCCAATACTTTCTGGACCTTTTATTTCTGTTCGTTTTTTCGTCTTTTTATCTATAATTACAATTTCTTTTAGTCCATTTTTAAATCGTTGAAGAAGGTAATAATTCTTTTTAAATATAATATTTTCAAGTTTAGCTCCTTTTTCTTCTGGTAAGAATATGCGTTCCTTTTTCAACGATAAAATATCAATTTCTTTGATGAGATAATCGGGT
>OBEQ010003580.1_pt1 | contig 70665 bp, 57 predicted proteins | sample 1670901 | NCBI WGS metagenome assembly OBEQ01 (sample SAMEA104232315, study PRJEB22302) | groundwater metagenome | biome: forest; feature: aquifer; material: groundwater | place: USA | collected 2011-08-07 | depth 5.4 m
CCTGAAACTTTGTTGGGAGACACAGCCGTTGCCGTTCATCCCGAAGATCCTCGTTATAAAAAACTGATTGGTAAAAAACTAACCCTGCCTTTAGTGAATCGTGAAATTTCAATCATTGCGGATCATCGTGTTGATAAAGAATTTGGAACAGGTGCTGTTAAAGTCACACCGGCCCATGATTTTAACGATTTTATTTTTGGTAATGACCACAAGTTGGAACGGATCAATGTGCTCACTCCGGATGCCAAAATGAACGAGAACGCGATTCACTTCCAAGGGCTCGATCGTTTTGAATGTCGTAAGCAGATTGTGGCTGAGCTTGAGGAAAAGGGATTTCTTGTCAAAACGGAACCTCATAAGCTGAGTGTGGGGCATTGTTATCGTTGCAAGACGGTGGTGGAGCCGTATCTTTCACTTCAATGGTTTGTGAAAACCAAACCTTTAGCCGAAAGGGCTTTAAAAGCGGTGCAAGAAGGAAAGACAAAGTTCCATCCTGAAAATTGGACAAAAGTTTATGAACAGTGGATGGAGAATATTAAAGATTGGTGTATTTCAAGACAAATCTGGTGGGGGCACAGGATTCCGGCGTGGTATTGTGAAAACGGAAATATCCCTCCTCAATCCCCCCTTAAATTAAGGGGGGACGCAGGGGGGATATGCCAACCTATTGTTTCACGAATAACACCTGTCGAGTGTCCCTCTTGTCATTCCAAAAATTTGCGTCAAGAAGAAGATGTCCTCGATACGTGGTTTTCTTCCGGCCTCTGGCCCTTTTCCACACTGGGTTGGCCGGATCAAACTCCGGAGCTCAAAGCTTTTTACCCGACATCCGTTTTAGTGACGGGCTTTGATATTATCTTTTTTTGGGTCGCGCGGATGATGATGTTTGGGTTAGAATTTATGAACGACGTTCCTTTTAAGGATGTCTACATTCATGCTCTTGTACGTGATGCTCAAGGACAGAAAATGAGTAAGTCCAAAGGCAATGTCATTGATCCTCTTTCGGTGATGGATCGATTTGGAACCGATGCGTTCCGTTTTACACTCGCGGCTCTGGCAGCACAGGGAAGGGACGTCAAACTCTCAGATGAAATTGTCGAGGGCTATCGTAATTTTTGTAACAAGATTTGGAATGCGGCGAGGTTTGCCCTCACTAAATTGATCGGTTACGAGCCTCTTTCTGCGCCGACTGATGATGTTTCGCTTTCTACACTTTCTTTGATTGATAAGTGGATTTTAACACTGTGGGATAAGACTTTGATTGATGTTAGCAGTGCAATTGAAAATTACCATTTCGATGATGCCGCCAAAACTCTCTACCAATTTTTCTGGCACAATTTTTGTGATTGGTATCTGGAGTTTTCAAAAATTCGTTTTAATGGTTTTGTTCTGAATCATCTTTTGGAATCTTCCATGAGGGCCCTTCATCCTTTTATTCCTTTTCTAACGGAAGAGATTTGGCAGAAGGTTAAATATAAAGACTCAGGCCAAAGCATTGTTAAAGCTTCTTTTCCAGAACCAAAAGGTTTCAAGTTTGAAAAAGAAAGTTTGGATATCCAGAGACTGATCGAAGTCATTACCGCTCTTCGAAATATTCGTGGTGAAAATCAGATTCCTGTTAAATCGGAAATCTCTCCTATTTTTTATTCCCAAAAAAAGGAGCTTCGATTGTTGATTGAGTCTCATGAAGATCTGTTAACTCGTTTAACCAACTCAAAAACTTCACAATGGTCCGATCAAAAAGTTATTCCCAAAAAAATGGCCCATGCGGCCCTCGTTGATCTGGATATCTATATCCCTCTCGAAGGTCTTGTTGATTTTGAGGTGGAGATCAAACGTCTCGAAAAGGAAATTACCAAATTAAAAGAAGACAACGCCCGTCGGCAGAAGAGACTGGAAGATTCTAATTTCCTCTCGCGGGCCGATCCTGAGGTAGTTGAGCAGGAGAAAGAGAAGGTGATGGAGAATACGATCAAGCAGACCCGCCTTGAAGAGACTCTGAAGAATATACAAAGTAACTAATCCTATGCCCGACACCCTTCAAATGTTGATCGAAATAGCCCTCCAGGAAGATATTGGTTCTGGCGATATCACCACACAAGCCCTCTTTGGGGAAGATCAGGGGAGTAAGACGGGGGTTGTCTTGGCCAAGCAGGATCTTGTGTTGGCTGGTCTTGATATGATGAGGCGTGTTTTTCTGACAGTCGATCATCATCTCCATTGGAAGGCTTATGGCCAGGATGGACAGTGGATTTCAAAAGGGACCAAGGTTGCTGAAATTTTTGGCCGTCATCAGAGTCTCCTGAGGGCCGAGCGAACGGCGCTTAACTTTGTCCAACACCTCTCGGGGATTGCCACCCTGACACGACAGTATGTGGAGAAGGTCAAAAAGTATTCGGTAAAAATCTTGGATACGCGCAAAACAACACCGGGTCTTCGTCTCTTGGAGAAACAGGCGGTATGTGCTGGGGGTGGGTCGAATCATCGAATGGGCCTCTATGATCAGTTCCTCATCAAAGAGAATCATCTGCAAGGCAGATCGATTACGGAGGCTGTCGCAAGGGCGAAGAAATTCAAAAAGGCTCCTGTCGAGATCGAAATCGAACGCATCGATCAAATCGAAGAAGCGATCGCGGCGGGCGTCGATACCCTCTTGATGGATAACTTTTCTCCACAAGAATTGGCCAAGGCGGTACAGCAAGTGAGGGGACGGGCTAAGACGGAGGCCTCAGGTGGGATTCATCTGGAAAATGTCGAAGACTTTGCAAAAACAGGGGTGGGGGCTATTTCGATAGGTGCCTTGACACATTCGGCCGGAGCGTCCGACCTGTCTCTTGAAATCGATTAAACTAACTGGCGCGATGTTTACGTTGAGCCGTACCCTCGAAGCAAGCGAGGTGGTCCTTGAGACGATTCAGGATTTCTACAGCAAGCGACTGATAGTGGAGTGAACCCGTGGAGGAAGGGGCATAGTTGAACACAGGACGCCCTTCGAGCTGTGACTTGTTGATCGCCGTGTTGATGGTGATCTGGCTTTTGAGGACCTTGCCATTAAAAAAACGCCTCATATTTTCGAGGATCAGGTTATTCATCATGGCGTTTCTTCCATCGACTCGTGTAAAGAGGACACCCAGTATATCTAGCTTGGAATTAAGACGTTCCGTGACCTCGCGCAAGGTCTCGAGAAGATCGGTCACTCCCTCAAAGGCGAGGACGCTCATTTCGCAAGGGACCAAGACGTAATCGGCGGATACAAGCCCGTTGAGCGTGAGATTTCCGAGCGAGGGAGGGCAGTCCAGGAGAATATAGTCATAGTGCGTTTTAGCCGTCTTCAGGGCTGTACTGAGAATAAATTCCTTGCCGATACGTGATCCTAAAATAGAATCTGTCTGACTCAGGGCACGATCACCGGGGGTGAGATGAAAATTCTCAATATCCGTCTTGACGACGGCATCCATCATGTCGCCCTTTTTGGATTCCAAAACTTTGGAGAGGGGAGAGTATTCAATCCCGTCATTGACAATGGCTCCCAGAGATTTTTCGACATGGCCCTGAGGGTCGAGATCGATGGCGAGGACTTTTTTATGATGGAAGTAAGCGAGGGCCGTACCCAGATTTACCGTTGTCGTGGTCTTGCCAACACCGCCTTTTTGAGAACAGACGGCAATCACTCGCGCGTCACGATCCCCTTTTTCGTATTGGGGTCCGTTGATCATAATAAGATCTTTGAGAGTGTCGGTAATTGACATGATGGGTACCCCCCCCTGATTAGTGACTAGCCCCCACTTAAAGCAAGAAGGCTGAGTTATCAAGGGGAAAGTGGCCAAAATGCAGTGATTCTTTAAGATGGATTTTGTCCCGACCCTCATTGTAAAGACAGTGAATGCCCCTCTCTCTTTATGTTCATATCCCTTTCTGCGAGGTGAAATGCGGTTATTGTGATTTTTTCTCCGTTCCACGAGGGTATGAAGACTTTGATCTTCAGAAAGAATATGTTCAAGAGCTGCTTCGAGAAATCGACACACGAGCCACTGATTTTAAAGGGCGGCCGGTTCGGTCCCTCTTTTTTGGCGGGGGGACTCCATCACTCCTCGCTCCGGATTTGCTCGAGAAAATTTTTAAAAAACTGAACCAGTACTTTTCCTGGGGTCCTGAAGTAGAGGTCACTCTCGAATCCAATCCCAAGACTGTTTCGTATGAAAAACTAAGAACCTTTCGCTCACTCGGTGTGAATCGTATTTCCCTGGGCGTTCAATCTTTTCAGGATCGTTTTCTCCAGGTCATGGGGCGGATTCACAGTGGTTCAGAGGCCCTCAGAACGATCGAGGATATTGTTCATGCCGGATTTGAAAACTATAGTTTTGATCTGATTTATGCCTTGCCGGGGCAGTCCTTTGAAGATTGGCAAAAGGATCTGGAGCAGGCCCTTTCTTTAGGACCGCCTCATCTTTCGGCCTATCACTTGACGATTGAGGAGGGGACTTCGTTTCATACCCTTTATGAGAAAGGAAAATTAAAACTACCTGAAGAGGAGGAGGGCGTCCGCCTTCTCACCTGGACGCGCGAGCGACTGCAACAGTACCAGGTACGATTGGAACCCTATGAAATATCAAACTTTTCCAAACCTGGTTTTGAATCGGTGCATAATCGGAATTATTGGCAGTATGGAGAATATCTAGGATTAGGCGCCGGAGCCGCATCGTTCGTAAAACATAGGGGCTCCGCTCTGTACCCTACGGTGCATGGAGAACGTCGTACCAATATCCGTGATCTCAAAAAATATCTTTCCGGTACTTGGGAAGGTTTTTGTGAAACGATCGATCTTAAGATGGCAATGGGAGAATTTTGTATGTTGGCTCTGAGAATGAGAGAAGGTATCAGCGAAAAAGCTTTTGAAAAAGAATTTCATCGTCCTCTTCAGGAGATTTTTTCTGTACCGATTGATCGAATGATCCAAAGAGGTTGGTTAAATAAAACAGGCGGAGGTTGGTGTCTGACGCCACAAGGCCTTCTATTTGCAAATGAAGTGGCCATCGCTTTTTTGCCGTAGCCTTTCCGTGGGATCCTGATGTGTTGTTTGGAGAAAAATTAATTTCTATTGACCCCACTCCTGTCCTCTTTATATTTTAGCCGTTTGACAAGCCCGGAGCTGATTCGCCTTGGGTGAGTCAGGCGAAGGACTGAAGTTTTTAATTTTAATTAATGAGGAATTAGGTATGGCAACGGATAACAGTAAAGATCGACCAGACTCGCCAGATTCCCCAGATTCTGAAGACGAGATTACACAACTGACTCCCGAAGAGATTCTCAATCAGGGTCAGTTGGATGAGGACTCAAAACAGTTACAAGAGCTTGAGGAAAAACTTAAGGCCGAGCAGGATAAGTTTCTCCGGACCTATGCGGATTTTGAAAATTATCGGAAACGTGTGGCGAAGGAGAAGGAAGAACTCTCACTCATCACCAGTGAAAAATTGTTACGGGAGCTTCTGGAGGTCAAGGACCATCTTGAACTCGCCTTGAGTCACTCCAAGGATTCACCGGATGTGAAGAGTCTCAAAGAAGGCGTCGTCTTAACCCTGAGGCATCTGAGTAAATTCCTGGAGAAGTTCGGGGTCAAGGAGATCGATACGTTAGGACAATCCTTTAATCCTTCGTATCACGAGGCTGTTCAGGAAGAATCGAGTGTCGAATGCAAACCAGGAGCTGTGGTTCAAGTCTATCAAAAAGGATATATGTTCCACGAACGTCTCTTGAGGCCGGCTCGTGTGTCGGTGGCGAAGGATAAATCATGAGTCGATGGGGTTGGGGGATAGTGGGTGTTGTTTTGTGCCTGGCAGCGGCGGGATGCGGTGCTTTGTCGGGTGGTATGGGCAAAAAATCAGGCTCCCCGATAGCGACAGCGACTCCGGAAATGGAGAGGGCCTTTCTCCAGCCGGAAAAACAATTTTACGAAAAACAGTTTGATGAGGCGAAGCAGGGTTATCAGACCTATCTGACGACATTTTCGACCAACGCCCTGACCGGCAAGGCCTATTTTCGCCTTGGTGAAATTTCTTTTCATGAAAAGGATTTTCCCCGGGCGATTACCCTTTACAAAAAATCTCTCTCGAGAGGGATTGATCCAGATTGGGGATCGACGGTCCTTTATAAGGAGGCCGTCTGTTATTTCAAACGTGAGGATTATAAAAAAGCGATTTCTACCCTCGATGAGATCCCTTGGGAAAAGGCTGATGGCAAGGTGGGTGTGCGTTCGGGTTCGCTGCGTGTGAGTGTTGCAAAAAAAATGGGGGATGTTCTTGAAGAGAAGAAGGGTTTGCTTGAGGTCATTGATGCTTATGAAGTCCTGGATCCGACAGAATCAAAAGTCGGTGAACTCAACTGGCTCGTGACGGATAAGGTGGCAGGTGATGAGATTCGCCATTGGATTGTCTCGGGTGAAGTCCATGAGATCGGTCGTTACAAGAACTGGCTGAAGAGATTTGATGGAAAAACATCGGGTGGTTTTCTGACCTGGAAGATAGCGAAGCTCTATTATCAAAAGGGAGATTATAAAAATACAGCCCTTTGGACGCGGCAGTATTTGGAGAGATACCCGAAGCACGAATTTGTGAGAGAAGGCCGTAAGCTTCTGGCCGAAGTGGACAAGCGAGGCAATGTTCCAGGCGCTTCTAATACAAGAGGTCAGGTTGGGGTCCTTCTTCCTCTGACGGGAAAATATGCTGTCTATGGAGAGTCAGTTTTGCATGGACTTGAGTGTGCGGCAGGAATTTTTTCTCCTTGTCGTGGCGATCTGGGATTGAATCTCGTCATTCGGGACAGCCGTAGCGATCCCAAAACGGCGGCGAAAATCGTTGATGAATTGGCCAAAGACCCGGAGGTTCAGGCCATTATTGGTCCTCTACCGACGGTGGAGATTGATGATGCCGTCGCTCAGGCCGAGCAAGTCGGTATGCCCATGATTACCCTTTCCCAAAAACCTAATGTGGCCAAGTCGGGTAATTTCATTTTTAGGAATTTCTTAACTGTCTCCGATCAGGTGTCGACGTTGGTGGATTATGCTTGTAAACACAAGCACTGGAAGAAGTTTGCCATTATTTATCCGGAGGATGCGGCCGGTGAAGAGTATAAAAAGAATTTTCAGGAAGAGGTGGAACAATGTGGAGGCAAGCTGGTAGCCACGAGCAGTTATCCAGAAGGGACGAGGAGTTTTACAGACGCCCTTCGGACCCTTAAACTAGCTTCGTCCTTTGATGTTCTTTTTATCCCGGATGTTTACCGAAAAATTCCTCAGGTCGTGGCCGATATAAAATTTCTTGAGATGACCGGCGTTCATCTTCTGGGAGGTGCGGGTTGGGATCATCCCGGGCTTCTAAAGGCGGGGGAGGCCGTGGAGGGGGCTGTTTTTGCAGATGGATTTTTTGCCAAGGGATCCAATTTTACGACTCGGGATTTTGTAACGACGTTTCAGGCAGCCTACGGTTTTGAACCGACACTTTTGGAGGCTTATGCTTACGATACCATGCGGCTGGTTGGAGAGGTCATGAGGGAGCAGCCTGCGGCGACGCGTTCGGATTTTCAAAAAGCCCTTGCGGGGAAGAAAAATTTTGAAGGGGTTACGGGAACCATCTCCTTTGATGAGGATGGCGATGCCCGCCGGCGCCTCTTTCTTCTCACGGTAGACAAGGGCGAAATCAAAGAGGCTAAGTGAGTCAATCTATCTCCAAACTGGGAGAGTTCGGACTCATCCAGCGTTTCATTTCAAAACTCTCACAAAAAAAAACAAGGATCGTTGTAGGTCCGGGGGATGATTGTGCTGTCATCAAGACAGGATCCTCCTCGTCTCTACTTTGTACGACAGATATGCTGATAGAGGGAGTGCATTTTCGGAGAGACTGGATGACGCCACGGCAAATTGGAGCCAAGGCCATCCGCGTCAATCTCTCCGACATTGCCGCGATGGGGGGAGTAGCTCGCTATGCCCTTATTTCATTAGGTCTCCCAGCAAGAACGACACTTAAAGAAGCAGACCAACTCTTTGAGGGTATGAGCAAAACTCTGGAAAGTGTGGGAGGGACTATTATTGGCGGCGATGTTAATGCATCGCAAAAATGGGTGATCAACGTAACCTTGTTGGGAGAGCCGAGCCATGGTCCTGTGATGACTCGGAGTGGGGCTCGGGTAGGAGACGCGATTTATGTCACGGGAACTCTAGGGGACTCATCCCTTGGATTACAAGCTCTGAAAAAAAAGAAGAAGACGGGCTACGGTTTTTTTATTCAACGTCATTATCAACCTCCCTTGCGCCTGGAGATCGGGCGGTATCTTGCGTGTCAGTCGTTGGTTCATAGCATGATCGATATCTCCGATGGATTGGGAGGAGATATGCAGCATATCCTCGATGCGAGCCATGTCGGTGCTGAGATCCGTATGGATCGGATTCCTGTTTCAAAAAAATTCATATCACTGTCTCGTAAAATGGGCTCTGATCCCCATCAATTGATACTCTCAGGCGGAGAAGATTACGAACTCCTCTTGACGGCCTCGCCAAAATTGAAAATTCCAAAAAAAGTCAAAGGAGTGCCGATCACAAAGATTGGATACATCATTCCCTATCGATCAGAAATTCGATTTGTCAATTCACAGGACCGGAGATGTGATATAGGTTTGCGAGGTTTTAAACATTTTTGAGGAGACCGTGGGCAAACTCGTTCTTATCTTTTTTCTGATCATTATATCGGCGGCTTTTTCAAGCTTTGAGACGGCTTTATTTTCCCTGACACCGGTACAGCTTCGGCGTCTGGAGAAGGGGGGAAGTTTTTTTTCTTTAATTTCAAAAATACTTCAAAAGCCTCGTGAATTCCTCACGACAGTTCTCTTGGGAAATGAGGTCATGAATGTTGCAATCTCCATACTTGCCGGTGCCCTTGCCTATGACTGGATGCAGGGAGCTGGAACCAAGACGGCCTATATCCTTTCAACGGCGGTGACGACCCTTGTCATTTTAATTGTTGGAGAAATTATCCCCAAAAATATTGCGGTACGCGTGCCCGTGATTGTCGCCGAAATTCTCATGGTGCCTTATCAATTGTTTGCCTGGTTTGTGTATCCCTTTCGTATTTTTTTCTCGAAGATAGCTGACTGGATTGTACGGCTTTTTGGTGCCGATCCACGGAAGGGGAGGCGCCTTCTTGTGGAAGAAGAGCTGAGGACATTGTTGGAGTTGGGCAAGAAGGAAGGGACACTGGCCGATCTTGAAAGGGTACTGATCCAGAATGCCCTCGATTTTTCAGACAAGCAAGTCTCTGAGGCGATGACGCCACGCGAAAAAATAGTGGCCGTGTCGGTTGACAGTCAGATCGATCAGGTCTTCAAGACCATTGAGGCAAATCACTTTTCTCGCTTACCGGTTTATGAAAACGATTTTCATATCATCGGTATTATTCATGCCAAAGAGCTCCTGCTGTACCGTCGGCGACCGGAGTCTGTTCTTAATGTGCCTCTTAAAAACCTGGTGAAGCCTATTTTTCAAATTTCACCGGAAGCAACTCTGGACATACTCTTCCAAAAATTCCAGGAACTGCGCATTCATATGGCCCTTGTTTGTGATAACACCGACTCTGTGGTTGGTCTAATTACCTTAGATGATCTCTTAAGGAGGTTTTTTCACAACTCATGACCTGGTTAGGATTAATATTTTGGACCACGTTTTGCCTTGTCATGGAGGCCTTTTTTTCGGGATCCGAGTTGGCTATTGTCTCCGCGGACAAACTCAAACTGACACATGGAGCCTTAAAGGGAGAGCGTGGGGCCAAGATGGCCCTGGCACTCGCGCATAAACCAGAACTTTTTTTTAGTGCCACCCTCTTGGGCCAACAACTTTTTATCGTTGCAAACTCAATCTTCGTGACCTTTTTTATTTTCGATCATTACGGTGTCGAGTATGAGTTTTTTGGTCTTCTTCTCTCCCCCTTGATCCTTATCTTTGGTGAAGCTGTACCCAAAAATCTTGCCCAACAATGGGCCGATCACGTGGCACCTCTTGTGGCTCCTGTCATCCTGATCACCTCCTATATTTTCTTTCCACTTGTCTGGCCTCTCTCAAAAATAACCCAGCTTTTATTGGGAAATATCGAAGCGAGGCCTGTGGGTCATGAGGTAACGCGGGAGTCTCTTGAATTATTGCTGAGTGAATCCGAAATTCACCGCAATATCTCTCCCGTATTTAAAAAAAGTATTTTGAAGATATTGGCCTTTGCACGTAAACAAACGCATGAAGTCATGACGCCCTTGGCCGCCGTGGTTAGTTTGCCTGATAACACCTCCCTACAGGAGGCGGTTGCCCTCTGTCATCAAGAGGGATATTCGATCGTTCCCGTCTTTCATAAAAAATCAAACAACATGGTAGGTGTTGTCACTTACTCTCATCTCCTCATGGCAAAGAACCTTCAAGCACCCGTCAGCAGCCTGATGGTCCCCCCTCTCTACGTTTCCCGGGAGATGGGGGTGAAGCATCTTTTTCTTCTTTTGAGAGAGAAACGATATGATTTCGCCGTTGTTGTTAACGAACAAGGCGGGGCCGTCGGTGTGGTTACCTTTGAAGACATTGTTGAAGAGTTGGTGGGTGAAATTCAGGATGAGTTTGATGAGGAAAGAAAAGTTCATTAAAAATGATGGAAGAAAAAATTGTTACAATTGATCGCCTTGCCTATGGCGGTGAGGGTGTGGGGCGGAATGAGGGAAAGGTTATTTTTGTTCCCGGGACGGCACCTGGTGACAAAGTACTTGTCAGGGTCACCTCCGATGGAGGGCGCTTTGAGCGGGGCCAGTTGGTCTCTCTCCTGGAAAAATCTCCAACACGTGTTGAGCCCCTGTGTCCCGTCTTTGGGACTTGCGGTGGTTGTCAGTGGCAGCATTTGAGTTACGCAACGCAGGTTAAGATGAAGGCGGAGATTGTTCATGAGACCCTGGTGCGTATGGGGCAGATCGTTCATCCTCCGGTACTTCCCATTATTTCCGCCTCCGATCCCTGGAACTATAGGCGTCGTATTCAGCTCAAGATTGATCCGGAGGGTAAGATCGGATTTTATGCAGCCAAATCACATCAGGTAGTCCCCTTTGAAGAATGCAAAATTGCGGATCCACAACTCAATAAAAAATTGGCCGAGATCCGGTTAGGGGCAGAAAAATTCGAATCCGGCTTTGAACTTTTGATGAGTAATCATGGGGTTGAAGTCATCAAGGATAGCGGTGGAGAAAAAGTTTTTTCACAAGTAAATAGGGAACAGAATCGGCACCTCATCGATACGGTCATCAATTTTGTTTTTGGCAATGCTCACAAGGCCTTTACCGAGAGAAATACCCTTGTTGAACTTTATGCGGGTTCAGGAAATTTTACATTTCCCCTGGCAGAAAAGGCAGGCCGACTGATTGCTGTTGAAGAGAATCCCTGCGCTATCGAGAAGGCGGAACTAGAATCCCAGGCAAGGAAGATCTCCAATATCCAGTGGATCAAGGGTTCTGCGGAGTGGGGACTCAAAAAAATCTATCGCCGCAAAATTGCCGTTGATACCCTTGTCCTGGATCCGCCCCGCAGGGGAGCACATGAGATTTTGGATCTGATCCCTTTGATTCGTCCCCGTACAATCGTTTATGTGTCCTGTGATCCTACGACCCTGGCTCGTGACCTAAAGGTGCTGGTGAGAAGACATTATCGTCTGGACAAGGTCCAACCCATTGATATGTTCCCACAGACCTATCATATTGAATCAGTAGCCTCCTTGAGCTTGGCATGATATTATTTTGGAATGGATCCATCGCCCTACGGGCTCCATCGGGTGATTCAACCGCCGGTGGCTTTCCCTCAAGCTGCCGAAAGACTCAAGGTGGCACTTCCTATTTATTCTAATGAAACCCTGATCGCCGTTGATCGTCTCAATCTCGATTCAGCGAGCTTTCATCAGCTCTTCGAATCTTCTCACCAGAGTGTCGATCAGATGAAAAAGAAGATTACTGACATTATCAAAGCCCGTGGAAAAATGCACAATCCGGTGACCAACTCGGGAGGGACTCTTTTGGGGACAATTCAGGAGGTTGGAAAAAAAGTAGAGGGAAAGGGTTTTAAAGTAGGGGAGAGAGTCGCGACTCTCGTTTCACTGACCCTGACACCTCTTTATTTGGAGACGATCAGCATTGTGGACATATCTCGTGAACAGCTTGAGGTAAAAGGCTATGCGATTCTTTTTGAAAGCGGAATCTTGCATCGTCTTCCGCCAGACTTACCCGAAGATTTGGCGCTTGCTGTCTTTGATGTGTGTGGGGCGCCCGCCCTCGTCTCGGCTCTTTGTCCCGTCGGGGCAACGGTTGTTATTTTGGGAGCCGGTAAGGCAGGTCTTCTGGTCGCCGCCAAGGCGAGAAAAAAAATCGGCAAACAGGGCAAGATTATTGTTTTGGAAAAAAACGAAAAAGCTGTTCAGGCTGCCCAAGGTCTTTTGTTTATTGATGATGTTTTTCCCATCGATTTGACAGACGCACTTCAGACACAGGAGATCGTTTCTGACGCGACCCAGGCTCGTATGGCCGATCTTGTCGTGAATTGCGTCAATGTCCCCGGGACAGAGATGTCTTCCATACTCGCAGCCAAAAAATCAGGAACGGTTCTTTTTTTTAATATGGCAACAAACTTTCAGGCTGCTGTTCTGGGTGCTGAAGGCCTTGGACATGAGACGCGTTTAGTAATGGGGAATGGTTATTATCCCGGTCATGCTGATTTGGCCCTCGACTTGGTGAGAGAACATCCTTCTCTCAGAAAATGGTTTGAGGACAGGATGAAGTAAAGATGATAAAATGAAAAAATACTTGGCCTGGTGTGTCATACAAAACGGGGGTTAGGTCGTGCAAAAAGAATATTGGAAAAAATACAAGCCTTGGAAGGAGATTACGCCTGAGGAATGGTATGACTGGAACTGGCAATATCATCACCTCATCAGAACCGTAGAAGAGCTTGCGGAAATTATTCCACTGACTCCAAAGGAAATCGAGGCTGGAAAGGCCACCAAAGACGAGTACAAATTCTCCACCACTCCGTATTATGCAACTCTCATCGATATCAAAAACCCGGAATGTCCCATCCGTCTCCAGACAATTCCGGACTTTGAAGAAATGAAAAAGGCCCCCGCGGATATGCATGATCCTTTGGGCGAAGACGAACATAGTCCTGTGCCAGGACTCGTGCATCGTTATCCCGATCGTGTGCTTTGGTTGATTACAACTTCATGCGCCATGTATTGTCGCTTTTGTACACGCCGCCGCATTGTTCTTGCCAAGGGGCATAGGACCGAGCGCGAAATTGATCAGGTGGTCGAGTATCTCAAGGAGCATCAAGAGGTGAGGGATGTTATTATTTCAGGGGGAGATTCTCTCTTTGTCGGTGACAAATTTCTGGAATCCTGTCTGCAAAAACTGAGAACGGTTCCAAATATTGAAATCATACGTATTGCGTCGCGAATTCCCGTCGTCTGCCCCATGAGGATTACCGATGAGCTGGCCAAGATGCTCCGTCAGTATGCCCCCCTCTTTATGATGACGCATTATAACCATCCTTACGAGATGACCGAGGAGGCGAAAAAGGCTTGTGCCACTTTGGTGGATCATGGTATCCCCATTTTCAACCAAACGGTCTTGCTGAGGAGGATCAACAGCGATCCGTCGATCTTAAAGAGTTTGTTTCATGAGTTGCTGAAGAATCGCGTCAAGCCGTATTACTTGTATCAGTGTGATATGTCCGAGGGGATTGAACATTTTCGAACCCCCGTACAAAAAGGAATCGAGATTATCGAAAGTTTGAGAGGGCATACTTCCGGGCTTGCGGTCCCTGAGTTTGTGATTGATGCGCCGGGAGGGGGTGGGAAGGTTCCCATTATGCCTCAGTATTTAATTTCAGAATCAGATAAGAGGGTCGTTATCCGAAACTATCGTGGCTTTCTTTCCGCCTATACACAGCCGGAAAAAACCGACTGTTCCTGTTCCACATCGGATGAGATTCGGAAGCGCTACCCTCACTTGGTGCTCGAAGGCCCGGAGCGTTTGCTCCAGGGTGAAGCCGTAGGTATCGAGCCTGAAAGTTAAGGTTTCCCGTGTCAAAATTGAATCTCGACCGTGATAGGGTCGAAAGTTGCCGTCTCCTCGCTGGCAAGATCGCCAAACGTATTCAGGAATTTGTCGATCAACACACAACCGTTTCTATCGAAAGATCCGTGCTTCGGCTCCTGGGTGTCGAAGAAAATTACAAAGGAACTCCCCTTGTCAATGCCGTGATTGATTCCATGCCCAAGGAGATGCTTTCCCGTGGGATCCTTTATTGGTTGGGTCGTGCCCTGGCTCATCATCGTTCCTCGTCCATTAGCCTGTGTCTTAAAATTGCTGAAGGTCGCCTCAAATGGGAAAATCTCCCTGAGGTGAGCTATGATCAGGTGCGTCAGGCAACAGAGCCTCTTGCCCGCACGGCCATTCGTCGTTTGGAAGAATCCGCAGAATGGAAGAGACGCGCTCAAGATTCGTTAGGGCGCGGGGGACGACCTCTTAAATATCTCATCGTGGCGACAGGCAATATTCATGAAGACGTGGAACAAGCCAAATCGGCTGTTCTAGGAGGCGCTGACTGTATCGCCGTGATTCGTAGCACGGCACAGAGTCTCCTGGATTATGTCCCCTATGGGGCAACGACCTCCGGTTTTGGAGGGACGTATGCAACGCAGGAAAACTTCAAGATCATGCGCAAGGCCCTTGATGAGATAGGCAAAAAAGCCGGTCGTTATATTCGTCTCGTCAATTATTCCTCAGGCCTCTGTATGCCCGAGATTGCCGTCATGGGGGCCTATGAGCATCTGGATTATCTGTTGAATGACTCGATGTATGGCATTCTCTTTCGCGACATCAATATGAAGAGGACTTTTACGGATCAGTATTTTTCCCGGCTCATCATCGCCCGATCCGGGATCATTATCAATACAGGGGAGGACAATTATCTGACCACGGCGGAGTCCTTCCGCGCCTTTCCGCAAGTATTGGCCTCCCAATTTATCAACGAACAATTGGCCCTTGGGGCTCATCTCCAATCGGAGCAGATCGGTTTGGGCCATGCCTTTGAGATGGATCCTGAGATCGAGGACAGTCTTCTCTATGAAATTGCCCAGGCAGAAATGGTGAGAGAAATTTTCCCCAATTCCCCCATCAAATACATGCCACCCACACGACACATGACGGGCGATATCTTTCAGGGTCACGCCCTTGATGCGATGTTCAATCTTGTCAGTGTGATGAGTCATCAGGAGATCCATCTTTTGGGAATACCCACCGAGGCGATCCATAATCCCCTTCTTCAGGATCGTTTTTTGAGTCTCAAGGCCGCGGGTTATATTTTTAAAGCCGCGCGTAGTTTGGGGGATGAAATTTCCTGGAGTCCCAATGGCAAGGTCATTCGGCGGGCGCGGTCTGTCCTGGAAGATACGCAACGACTTCTTCACAAGGTGGATCAAGCAGGACTGATGAAGGCTATCTCCCAGGGTCTTTTTGCCAATATGGTGCGTGATGTCGAAGGGGGTCGAGGGCTTGAGGGGGTCATCAAGCGGGATCATCGCTATTGGAATCCAATTTTGAAACTCCTTGAAAAACCCCATACACTCTCGCGGGACGAAGTTCCTTACGAAGTCCGAAGACGATCCGCGGATCCCGAGGAGAGGATATCCAAGGGGCAGGTGAGAAGGAGATCCGGAAATCAGCGGCCCGAAGGCTATCGCAAAAGAAGATCACGTCCTCGTTCTCAAAAACCGGTGACGGCTGAAAGTCAAGCGGCAAGCACATCGGCGCCTCCTGAGCCGAGTCCGCCAAAAGAGAATACAGGAGAGAAGCAATCATGAAACCGGATGTGAATCGTATCCGTCCTTATGGCGACCACTATGATGATGGGAAGATGCAGCTTTCTTTTACATTGCCTCTTCCTTCAGGCGAACTCGCGCGGGAGGCGGCTCGTCTCTACCTCGAGAAGATGGGATTTTCTAAAGTGCAAGTCACCTGGATGGAGCCGATGGGAGAGGCGTTCAGTTTTTTTGTCGCCTATGGGATTTCAGAACACTCTATCAATGTCTCTCACATCCGGACACATAAGCCGGAGTTTCCCCTGCTTCCTTTTGAGGATTTGCTTCATCTGGCCCGTGACAAGATCAAAAAAAAGATTGTCATCGTGGGCGGGACGACAGGCTCGGATGCCCATACCGTTGGCATTGATGCTATCTTGTCCATTAAAGGAGTGGCGGGTGACAAGGGGCTTGAGTATTATCCTATCTTCCGTGTGGTTAATTTGCGGGCCCAAGTATCCAATGAAGTTCTTTGCGCCAAGGCCGCCGAGTTGAAGGCCGATGCTATTTTGGTCTCTCAAGTGGTTACTCAACAGGATCAACATCTGAATAATCTAAAAAGTCTCTTAAAACTTCTGCGGGGAGAAAAGGGATTATATCCACATCTCTTGAAAATTGCGGGTGGACCTCGCATGGATCATCGAATTGCCAAATCACTCGGGTGGGACGCTGGTTTTGGCCCTGGAACAAAACCCTCCGAGGTCGCGAATTATATTGTTCATGAGTTGATTCGGAGGATGCATGGCAAAAGTGAAGGTACGTCCGGGACATCCAAAGATCGGCTGGAAGGCCAAGGTGCGGGTCACACTCGGCCCAAAGGACGCTCATTATTCGGGTGGCTTAGCGGCCGGGGCAAAGGTTCTTGAGCTTTTTGGCGATGCAGCGACCAAGCTGTGTCTTCGTGAGGCCGGTGTCGAAGGCCTTTTTCGTGCTTATCGGGAAGTTGAATTTTTATATCCCGTTTATTCAGGGGATACCCTGACGGCGACAGCCACGATCATTAAAATCGGAAATACCTCGAGAACCATGAAATTTACCGCCATCAATCAATCAAAAAAAATTGTTTGCCGGGCGATGGGGACTGTCGTGATTCCAGAGGCTGACGTATGAACAAAATAATCGTCACCGCCGCCCTGGTTGGGGCCGAATTAGACAGGACACAGACGCCTTATCTTCCACTGACTCCCGATGAAATTGCCGAGGCGGCCCGTCTTGTCGTGAAGGCCGGGGCGGCCGTTGTGCATCTCCATGTCCGTGATCGAGAGGGAAGGCCTACCAATAGTGCCAAACGATTTAAGGACGTCATCGACAAAATAAAAAAGAGAGTCCGGCCGATTCCTATTATTCAGGTGTCGACAGGGGGATCGGTGCAAGATTCTTTTGAGAGCCGGCGTGGGCCCCTCGAATCCAAACCCGATATGGCGTCTCTTAATGCCGGATCTGTCAATTTTGGCGATGAAGTTTTCTCAAATCCACTTCCTTTTATTAAAAAATTGGCCGAGACGATCAAAAGAAAAAGAATAAAACCGGAGATCGAGATCTACGATCTTTCCCATCTTGAAACCGCCAGGCGCTTGATCGAGGAGGGGGTGATTGAAAAGCCTGCTCACTTCCAGCTTGTGCTTGGTGTCAAGGGAGGGCTGTCTGCCACTGAAGAAAATTTAAAACTTCTTGTCTCGCGTCTTCCCAAAAAGTCGACATGGACGGTGGCCGGTATTGGACGTCACGAATTTCCTATGACGATCTTGGCCATCAAAATGGGTGGACATGTCCGTGTAGGTCTGGAAGACAATATCTATCTGGAGAAGGGTATTCTTGCGCAGGGTAGTCATCAGCTTGTCGAAAAAGCGGTTGAACTGGCTCTCAGGTATGGTAGAAAACCCGCGACACCCGAAGAGGCAAAACGCATTTTAAAACTATCCTGACATGGCTGGCATCGGCGTCATTTTAAATCCTCATTCAAAGCGCTATCGGAAAAATCCCGAAAAGTTGAAGCGCATGGGTTTTATCATTGGAGATAAGGGGAGTTTTGCTCCGACTCAGGATTTGCATGATATTCGTCGCGTGGCTGAGGAATTCAAAAAGAAGGAAATTGACATACTCGCCTTGAGCGGTGGTGATGGAACTAATCATGTCACACTGACAAACTTTATTCAGGTTTATGGAGATCAGCCTCTCCCAAAGATTACCTTTCTTCGAGGGGGCACTCTCAATACAGTGGCTTACAGTATAGGTATTTCCGGATCACCCGAAAAGATACTCTCGGAGCTCTTGTTTAAATACCATGAAGATGAGCCCTTTAAGACGGCTGAAATTGATATCATGAGTATCAATGGACAGTACGGTTTTATCTGGGGCTGTGGTGTGATCTATAAATTTATGGAGACCTACTACAAAGATGGTATTCCATCTCCTACACAGGCGGTGATCACACTTGCGAAGGCAATCGGTTCTGCACTGATAAATGGACCTTTTGCCTGTAAGATGTTTGAGCGTTTTGATGCAGAGGTAACTGTTGACGGGGAAAAATGGCCGTTTAAAAATTATTCGGCCATTTTTGCTGGATCGGTTCCGCATCTGGGTCTTGGTTTCAAAGTTTTTTATTTGGCAAAGGGGTCGGGAAAATTTCATGCGGCTGGTTTCTCACTGCCGCCTCGAAGTGTACTGCGCTATGTGCCACTCATGTATCTCGGACGACCCTCTGGATGTGAGGATCTCCTGGAGGCCGCCGTTTCGGAGATGAGTGTCCAGATGACACAGCCGATAGCCTATACAATCGATGGTGACATGCATCCCCCTACGGATCGGTTTGAGATCAAGATGGGGCCTCGTTTGTCTGTGATTATTCCTTAATTTTTGGTAGAATGGGCAGATGGCAAAAAAGGCATTTTTAATCTCTTTGTTCACCTCCTTATTTACCGTGATGGTGGGGTGTTCCGAAAAGGGGCAGGAAAACCTGCCCCCGAACGATGTGAGTGTGTCAGGAGGAACTGCTGAGACGCAGTCGCAATCCGATGATCCATTAAGGGAGTTACAAAGTCAGGGTCAATTACCCAAAATGGATGGCGGAGTCAGGCCACGCGTCCTTCAAGGGAGTCTCAGTATGTATCCACCAAGTATTGATCCCGATCAGGATAATGTGCCTAATTACCCTGTCCCCGGTCATCCCGAAATTCACGTAGATAACTGCCCAACGGTTTTTAACCCCGGTCAGGAAGATAGCGATAGAAACGGTATCGGCGATGCTTGTGAGGTAAACAGATAACATGACTCTTGCGGTTGGCTTGATGTCGGGCACATCGATAGATGGAATCGACGCGGCTCTGATAAAAATTACAGGAAAATCCCCCCATCTTAAGATTCGATTATTGCATTGGATGACTTATCCTTTTCCTCCAAAAGTAAGACAGAGGCTCTTGGCGGTCTCCCATCAGGGGGATCAAAGCCAAGGGAATGTTCGAGAGATCTGTCGGCTCAACTTTGAAGTAGGAGAGTTGTTGGCAGCCAGTGTCCTGAAGCTTTGTAAAAGGGCACATCTTTCCCCCTCAAAAATTGCGATGATTGGCTCTCATGGGCAGACGATCTGCCATTTAGGAACCCAAGGGACATTACAGATAGGCGAACCTTCTATCATTGCAGAAAGGACGGGAGTAACCACCGTTGCCGACTTTCGTCCACGTGACATTGCCTGTGGCGGCTTTGGAGCTCCCTTGGCGCCTTATCTGCACTGTCTCCTTTTTCGTGATATCAAAAAGAATCGCGCTGTTCATAATCTGGGAGGCATCAGTAATCTCACCTATCTTCCCAAAAAGACTTCATCAAGAAAGGTCATTGGCTTTGATACAGGTCCTGGAAATATGATCATGGACGGGCTTGCGCGGAAAATATCCAATCACACATTGCACCTGGATCCAAAAGGCAAGATAGCGGCGCGAGGTTGCACTTCCCTAAAACTCTTAAAAGAACTCCTTTCACATCCTTTTATTTTGAAAAAGCCGCCAAAAACGGCGGGTCGTGAGGAGTTTGGCGAAAATTTCGTCAAGCGTCTTCTCAGAAGGGGAAGGGTTTTGAAGTTGCGAGATGAGGATCTCATGGCAACGGCAACGGCTTTTACGGCTGTGTCGCTTGCTGAGAATTATAGAAATTTTGTTTTTCCCAAAAGTATTCCGGATGAAATTATTTTTGGTGGGGGAGGCGTGCACAATGTATCTCTGATGAAGATGATTCGCGCTGAGCTCCATCCCATCCGGGTGACCACATTTGACGATCATGGCATCAACGCAGATGCCGCAGAAGCCGTCTGTTTTGCTGTCCTGGCCTATGAGACGTTGCACGGGGTGCCCACAAACATTCCCGGTGTTACGGGAGCCGGCCATCACGGGATATTGGGAAAAATCATCCCGGGTAAGCGTCACAGTACTTTTAAGGAGAGGCTATGAAAGAACATCTTAAAAATTATATCGATAATAGCAAGACGGCTCATGTCAGGGGCTTACGCATTTTGCTGGAATATTTCTATGCGACTGAAATTTTTGAAAAAATTACTCGTGATGATGCAAAAATTATATCTGTTTTTGGTTCTGCCAGAACAAAACCGGACAGTCCCGAATATCGATCTGCCAAAAAGCTGGGGGCGCTCCTCTATGGGGCGGGATTTGCTGTGGTAACAGGTGCCAGCAGGGGAATCATGCAGGCGGCCAACCAGGGAGTCGCAGACGCCATTGCGGATGAACTGGTGGAAAAAAAGAAGGCCGATTCCACGGAGGAAGCTCGTGTGACCCCAGATTACAAGCGTCTCCTGAAGCAACGCTCTGTGGGTCTCAGCATTTCACTTCCCATGGAGTCCGAGAATAATCCCTTTGTTGGCGTTGGGGCCACCTTTCATTATTTTATGATCCGCAAATTTTTCTTTGGCTCTCTCTCCAGCGGGTTTGTTGCCTGTGAGGGAGGATGGGGGACCCGTGATGAGTTGTATGAAGTACTGACACTCGTACAGACAGGGAAGGCTCCATTAATGCCTATTGTCTACCTCTCGCCGGATCCAAAGCACCTAAAAATGGATATCCAGCATGCCTTGCGCAAAAAATATATTTCTTCCAACGATTTGTCCTTGATCCAATTGGTCAAAACTCCCGAACAGGCGGTAAAGTCTATCAAGGACTTTTATCGTAACGTCCAGAATATTAATTATGATCGCGATCAGGTCGTTCATGTGGCCTTAAAAAGGTCGGTATCCCCGCAAACAAGAAAAAAGGTGGAGCAAATACTCACAAGCACCTATTCAAAAAAGTTGGGGATCAAATGGTCCGGAAAAATGCTGTCCCTGTTGCATTACGCGCCTTCCTCCTACGGAACTTTTCGGGTGGCCATTGATTTGCTGAACAAGGAATAATTTACTTCATAAACGAAAACTGGACCTGACCGGAACTCATATCCGCTTCTGCCTGCCGATATCGATCGAGGGTGCCCAGGTCGTTCCAGTAGTTGTGATACTTGTAGCCATAAATTTTTTTATTATCGGCCAAGGCTGGTTGATAACCCTGTCGGATGATGCACGTCTCTTGATTCTTGGGGAGATAATCCAAAAATGAAGACTCGAGAACCTGGGCCCCTGTATACATAAAGGTTTCCTCGCTCAAAGGAATGGTATCGCCTATACCAATATCCAGGACCCGATCCCTGGATCCGATATAGATGGGCGTGTAAGGAGAATCCTCTTCGCGCGGCCTTACGACCATGGTGGCGATTCCCTTTTTGAGTTTATGGAATTTAAAAAGGCTTCGCAGGTTAAGATCGATCAAAATATCGCTGTTCAAAACAAAGAAGGGTGTTCCTGCAAAAAAGCTTTCCGCTTTTTTAATACCGCCGCCTGTGCCTAGCAGTTGATCTTCCCAGGAGTAGGTAATTTTTATTCCGAACTTCTTTCCATCTCCCAGTTCCTTTTCGATGAGCTCACCCAGATGGTGGAGGTTGATGAGCACTTCTTTGATCCCATGCTTCTTAAGCAGTCTGATGGAATAGACAATCAAAGGTTGCCCATGGACCAGAATAAGGGCCTTGGGTGTGTTTTGTGTCAAAGGGCGAAGGCGTGTTCCTAGGCCCGCTGCAAGTATCATTGCCTTCATTTTGGAGTATGTTTATGGTTAAAATTCCGGGACATATTTTTTTAGTAGTTCAAAAAAATCCTTTAATTCGGTCTGTCTTTTAAACGCCTCATGAACATACGAGAGGGAATTCGGAATATGTTTCAGAAACGAAGAATTACCTTTGACACGATCAATATAGACAAATCGACCGGCGTCTTTCAGTTTTCTCTGGATGGTCATTTTATCAAACATCTTTTGAAAAGATTCAAAATTTAAGTTTATCTCCTGAGAACGGATATTATGATAATGCTGGGTGAGTCTCAAAAGAAGGTCGGAGGGTAAAGCGATATAAGAATCCCGAAGGAGGGCGACCAGGTCGTAGGGGAGTGGTCCCATGAGGGCATCTTGAAAATCAAGAAGTTTGAGCCCTCCCTGGCTGACCATCAAATTGCGGCTCTGAAAATCGCGATGGACAAGGGTCTGCGGCATTTTTATCAGATCGGTTGTGATGGTATTTGCATAATGCCGTAGGGTAGAAAGTTGGGACTCCGGGATTTTTTTTGCCAAACGCGTTTCAATGCCGTATTCAAAAAAATGATCGAACTCCCAATTAAGGAGGGTGGCATCAAAAGAACGGCGATGAGCCAGATTATCTTCCTGGGTTTTTTCTCCCTTTGTTTGAAATGTGACCAAAAGCCCAATGGCTTTTTGATACCAAACTTCTTTTTCTTCTAAGGGCAGATTCATAATCTGTTTTTCGAAGGTTATGTCGCCAAAGTCCTCCAAAAAGAGAAGCCTTTCCTTTTTGGCGTAGTAATAGATTTCCGGGACCGGCAAACCCAATCTTTTAAGATAATGATCGATGGCGACGAAGGGGAGTTCCAACGGAACCTCCTGAAGGTTGGTAACCTCTTCTGAGACACTGGATTTTCCTGGAGGTAGTTGCATCAAGATCATGGAATGCCCATCTTTGAATCGAAGACGATAGTAAGTACGATAAGAAGCGTCTCCATGGAGCTTTGTGATCGTGAGGCCTTCCGTGGGTCTGTGGAGTTTTTCCTTTAACAAGGAAGCGACGAATGATTCCATAGATTAGGGTTTCACCGTAAACGTGACTGGATTGCTGACATCTCCTTCAACAATGACAAGGAGGGAAGAGTTGCCTGGTGTGGCATGACTGGGGACCTTGAAGGTGATTTTTTCATGATTATCAGAGGCCACTTCATAAGTAGAGGCGACAGTCGAGGCCCCACCGGTGGTGACAATATTTTCTTGAGCGACCAGCGAAAAACCGGCTCCAACAAGTTCCACCGTATCTCCGGGCGATGCCGAAGATGGTTTGGCTTCTAAAACAACGGGGAATGGTCCTGTTGAGAGATTACGGGTGGTAACGGCCGCCCCGCAGGCGCCGAGGAGCCCCCAGATACTTGAGGCGCTTGCGAGGATGAGGAAACGAATCCCGAATTTGGCAAAAAAAGATTTTTGAACCATTTTGCAATAACCTTTTCGGCCGGTTTTCCTCGAGGGGTATAGCCCCTATCTGTGGTGCCGCCCTCGCCGTACCAATTCCAAAAATAAACACCGGCTAACTTTTGACTCCTGCCCCAAGAGAGAAAAAAGGCCTCATAACAAAGGGCTTGTTCTTCCAGATCAATGGGCGATACCCGTGTATAATCCCAAGGCTTGGAACAGGCTCCATCAATACTGGGGTAGCCAATTTCTGTAAAGATAATCGATTTTCGGTTTTGCTCCTGCCATGCAGAAATTTCATTTTCGATGTCCCACCATTTTAGCGTTAGTTCCTGGAGCGTTGGGGTTGAATTCTTTGCGAGCTCGTAATAGCCATTGAGGCCTAGATAATCGAGATCCTCCCAAAAGCCAATCTTTTTATAATGGTCCCAATTAGCCGAATAAATGAGCTGGCCAGGATAAAAGGTGCGAATTTTTTTAATTAGATTTTTCCAAAAAACAAGTTCGGGTTCGACAGAACAAAGCTCAGAACCGACAGAAAAAAGCTCAACCCCATAACGGGAGGCAATGTGCGCATAGTGAAGGGTAAAACGGGTGTAACTTTGAAGCCATTCTTCGGTGTTTTGAGGCGTGATATTTCCACGCCATTCTTTATCTTTACGTTCTTCAATACGAAGAATGGGAAATAAAAAGACCTTGAGACCCATCCCATGCGCTTGGCGGATGACTTCTGTTAATTTTATGTCAGGCGTTGTATCAAAGTCACCGATGGGTTTCCAGTGGGGGTAAATGTCTGTTGAGGAAATATTTTTTTGATACCACGAGATAATAAGCGAGACATGATCAACGCCCAAAGCCTTGATACCCTTGAGATCCTCCTCATAAGAATAGTGGGGATCCTTTGCATAAAGTCCCAAGGCCATGCCTTTTTGGTAGGCCCCAGAGGATAGAGGCAAAATTGAAATGAGAACGGCAAACAAAAATAATTTTTTCACGTGTTATTGTGGTTTGATTGATAATCCGCGTATCGGAAGGATTCCTTTTTGGGATAAAAGTTGAGCGGCACGCCCGCTCCCAGTTTTGAGCCACATCTCATAGAGTCTTAAAAGATCAGAATTATTTTTAAAACTGCTCTTTTCACTGACTTCCGCCAAAACATCTACATAAGCCACAAAACGACGAGCCAGGTCATCAAATATTTCGTAAAAGGCGGCTTTATGGACCATCATCTGTGAGAGATTGCCATAGGCTGATTCCCCCATCTGGATGTAGTAGCTGGCGTCCACCAACTGGCGTGTCAAACTCGCCGGGAAGAAGCCGGCGATGAAGAGAGAAAAATCCCCTAATCTTTTGAGGATAGGAAATCGTTGGGTATCGTCGGCTTGCTGAGCGCGACCATAGATAAAAGCCAAAGGTTCTTCTCGAAACCCTTCCGGAGGCGTGCCATAGAGATCTTCCGTTTTGACGCAATCCCTAAGAAGGTTTACTAAATAAAACTCCACCCCTTCGGGGACTCTAATTTTTTGATGATCGAGAGCTTCCCGGACAAGCTCTCGAAAGAACTCCGGCAGACAGGCTGGGCTAGGTTTGTCAGGAGTATCCGACATTTCGACCGCTCCAGCCCTAATATAACGGAGACTCGCTTTTTCGTCCAGTACTTACCTCTTACCCCGACTCTGAAGCGATCTTTGACCAAATTGACTCCTCCATTTCAAACGCTCTTCACGTCGCCTGCGACCCGCTTCAAACCGACGTTTCTCTTCAGAGGTTTCAGATTTGATAAGAGGGACTGCCGTAGGCACTCCCGCGTCATCCAGGGCGACAAAAGTGAGGTAAGCGCTGGCCGTGTGGTGGCGTTGTCCCGTCTTTGGGTCTTCTGATTCAACGCGGACCCCGACCTCCATCGAAGTTTTGTGCGTAAAATTAATAGAGGCCTTCAGGATGACAATATCTCCCAGTTTGATGGGTGATATAAAATGAAGGGCATCCATACTGGCCGTGACCGCTACCATGCGGCAATGTCGGCTGGCAACGATGGCGGCGCCAATATCGACCCACTCCATAATGCGGCCTCCAAAAATAGTCCCCAAGGCATTTGTGTCCGGAGGCAGGACCATGTGGGTAAATTCAGCTGCGGAGGCGGAGGCGGGTTTGGATTCGACCATAGGACTTATGTATCAGAATTTATCGAGACAGAAAACTTCATTTATTAAAAAACTTTCTTGCGCTTGGGTTCACAGTTGAGTAGACAGCCCCCATGTCTTCACCCTCCAAAGAAAAATATCTTCAGGAAACCATTCAGCATATTGATATCAAGGCTCATGATCTTTCAAAATATGTGGACTCCATGAGCGGTCTGGCCTTCCAGGCACGTAATCTCGCGCGGGGTGCGGCTATTTTTGAGCGAATGATTAAAGACCCCAATTGTGCTATTATCCTTTGTCTTGCCGGTTCTATTGTCAGTGCGGGTCTCAAGCAGGTGATTGTTGATCTTATTGAAAACAAGATGGTGGATGCCATCGTATCGACGGGTGCCAATATCGTCGATCAAGACTTTTTTGAGGCTCTGGGATTCAAACACTATCGTGGATCCTCCGCCGTGGATGATAATGAAATGCGCGAGCTTCATATTGATCGTATATATGATACCTTCATTGACGAGGACGAGCTTCGCATCTGTGATGATACCATTGCCAAAATCACCGATTCACTCGAGCTTCGCCCTTACTCCTCACGTGAGTTTATTGAGGAGATGGGTCGGTATCTTGAGAAGCAAGGTAAAAATATCCCATCGATTGTTCACTCGGCTTATAAGCATGAGGTCCCTATTTTTTGCCCCGCCTTCTCTGATTGCAGTGCTGGGTTTGGATTGGTAGTCCATCAGACAAATCATCCGGATTGCCATGTAACGATCGATTCGGTGCGTGATTTTCGTGAATTGACCGAGTTAAAAATTGCGGCGGGGGAGTCGGGCCTCTTGATGATTGGTGGGGGAGTTCCCAAAAATTTTGCACAGGATACGGTGGTGGCTGCCGAGCTCTTGGGCAAAGATGTTCCCATGCACCGTTATGCCGTCCAGATCACCGTTGCGGATGAGAGGGATGGAGGTCTTTCGGGGTCGACACTTCGTGAGGCCAGTTCCTGGGGGAAGGTGAATACCTCCGATGAACAAATGATTTATGCGGAAGCCACACTCGTTTTTCCTTTGATTGCCAGTTACGCTTATCATCGTGGGGCCTGGAAAGACCGGCACTTCAAAAAGTTTGCAAGACTCTTTCGAAAAGAAGGTCTCTCAGTGGCTCTTGAGCCAGCCATGAGTTTTGCGAAACGATAGTAAAAAAGTCTGGAAAAATGAAATTTTCAGATCTCCTCCCCGATACCATTTTTGACACCGTGACCGAGCAGGGTTTTGCGCCGACAGGGACTCTTTTTCCTCTCAACAGTTACGAAAATCGGGTTTACGAAATTGCCCTCGAAGAACACGAGCCTATTGTCGCCAAATTTTATCGGCCCGGTCGATGGAGTCTTGCGGCGATTACGGAGGAGCATCTTTTTATCAAGGCTGCGAGTGAAGTCGACGTGCCGGTCGTTGATCCTTTGCCCCTGAAGGTCCATGGCTCCGATTTGGAAACCCTGAACAAAAAAGAAAATATGTATTATGCCTTTTATCCCAAATTTCGGGGACGATCGATTACGGATCTGAGTAACGATGATCGGAAGTGGTTGGGACGGACACTGGCAAGATTACATAATGTGGGGGAGGGGATATCGGGCTCTCATCGTCTCAAGCTCAATCCCGAGACCTACGGACATGCCAGCCTTGAATTTCTTCTTAAACAACCCTTTCTTCCGGAAGATCTTTCCAAAAGCTTGGAAATCTATCTGCTTCAGGCGATTCATCTGACAGAATCGTTTTTTCAAAAGGACTTAAAGACCATTGTTGTCCATGGAGATTGCCACACCGGCAATATACTCTGGAATCCTCAAGGCCCCCATCTCCTCGATTTTGATGACATGGTGGTGGCGCCGCCGGTGCAGGATGTCTGGATGCTTTTTTATGGGGATGAGGAAGAAAAGAGGAAACAACAAGAGTCCTTTTTTGAGGGGTATGAGACATTCCGAAAATTTGATCAGCGGACCTTGGTCTTGTCCGAGCCCTTGCGTACCTTACGCATGATTCATTATGCGGCCTGGATCGGTCAACGCTATGAAGAACCCGCTTTTCAGAGGGCCTTTCCTTATTATGAGCAACGGCGATATTGGGAGGAGTTTTTGGGCTCTATTAAGGAACAAATCGCCCTCCTGCAGGAGATTTCCGCCCCTTAAAAAACCTCTTGCCTAAATCCTTAAAATATCCTAGCCTCGCCCCTTAGACGTCGTAGTATGGAGTTCGCAAGGATGATTCAATCTGCAGGTGAGTTTCAACTCTCCAGTAAATTCAAGAGGCATGTCGCCTCACCCTTTCGTTCTAAAGTACTACTGCAAACAAGGAGGACATAATGTCCAAGCAAAGAGGAACCGTCAAATGGTTCAATGATAGTAAGGGATATGGCTTTATTACCCCGGAGAATGGTGGAAAGGACTTGTTCGTCCATCACACCAATATCCTGGGAGAAGGCTACCGATCACTTGCCGAAGGTCAGCAAGTTGAGTTCGAAGTCGGCCAAGGCCCTAAGGGTGAGCATGCGACTGAAGTTACAAAAGTTTAGTTCTCATTAAAATAAGTAACGTCATTAGTAAGTCCGTTTGCTAAAAGCAGGGCCCTCCACAACACCTCTCTGGGTGCCAAGGAGGGCCTGGTTTTTTTGGCCTGCCAATCTTTCTTTTTCTTTGCGAGGGAGCGACTTGATCTGTCTCTCTCGTATCAGGGCCTTTGATTGGTTGGGACAGGATTCGTAATAGATCAGTTTTACAGGAAGTCGTGCCCGCGTATAACGGGCGCCCTTGCCTTCGTTATGGGTTTGGAGGCGGCGTGATAAATCCTTGGTAATACCGGTGTAGTAGGACCCGTCACGGCACTGGAGAATATAAAGAAACCAGGTTTGTTTCATCTCAGATTTTCAGACTCGATGATTTGACCTTTAGAATTGGAAGAATCTGGATTTTGTGCGTGATGGATCAGGGCCCTTGCCAGGATCGTGTTAGTTGTCGAGTGATAACGATGACGAAGCTGATGGGCACCAAGAATATTTGCGATTGCCAAAAGGGTGTCTGTGGCAAGGGCACCCCAGCGTTCCAAGGGACGACGGTCGTCTCGATCGGATCCGGTAATAAAAGAAGGGCGGGCAATGGTGTAAGGTAGTCCGCTCTTGATGAGTTCTTGCTCGGTTTTCCATCGAGCCTCGAGATAGGCACCCCGGGCCTTGGGGCCAACTCCGGTTGCCGAGAGATAGACGAAGCGGGATTTGAGGCCTGCTTTGATGGTGGATCGAATCAGGAGGGCAGTCAATCCGTAATCGACAGAATCATAACTCTCACCCCGAGACCGGGTAGTCCCCAAGAGGGAAAAAATGATGTCGGGTTTTAGGTGGGCGAGCGTCTCTGTCATGGCTTTTTCTTGCCAGGGTGTGGAGTCGACGGTAGCCCCCTGATGGATAAAGTGACGACGCCATTCATCGAGACGCTGGGAGTCAGGACGAACGTGGGCAACCACGGGGATTTTTTCTTCCCTCAAAAACGTGACGACTTCGCGTCCTGTATAGCCGGTCGCACCGGCGACGAAAGCGGTAAGCATCTGTTTTGACTGCTACACGATTAGGTTAAAAAATGATACAGATTAGTAACCTCCATAAATCCTACGGTTCTCAAATTCTTTTTGATGGCATCGACCTGCAGATGGGACGTGGCGAACGTTTAGGATTGATCGGGAGAAACGGTCACGGGAAGTCTACTCTTCTAAAACTGATCTTGGATGAAGAGCATCCGGATAAGGGCAAGATTATTTTTCCAAGAAATTATCGTATCGGCCATCTGGCACAGCATCTCCATTTTACACAACCAACCGTCTTGCTTGAAGGGGCCCTGGGACTTCCGCCTGGAGAAGAAGATCAATACTATAGAGTAAAGGCTATTCTTTTTGGTCTTGGTTTTACGAAGGAAGACATGGATCGTTCTCCTTCTGAATTTTCGGGCGGGTATCAAATCCGACTCAATCTGGCCAAGGTTCTTGTCTCCGAACCCAATCTCCTCCTCCTCGACGAACCCACCAACTATCTGGATATCGTTTCTGTCCGGTGGATCACACGATTTTTAAGGGCCTGGAAGAATGAACTCATTATCATCTCGCACGACCGTGATTTTATGGATAGTGTAACGACGCATACAGCGGCTATTCATCGCCAGAAACTGAAAAAAATCTCCGGCGGTACCGAAAAACTCTATACCCAGATTGATCAGGATGAAGAAATTTACGAAAAAACAAGGATTAGCGAGGATAAAAAGAGGAAAGAAGTCGAAGTATTCATTAGTCGTTTTCGCGCCCAGGCGACCAAGGCGGCGGCCGTACAATCACGTATCAAACAGTTGGAAAAAATGGGATCCAAGGATCAGTTGGCAGAAATTTCTACTCTGGATTTTGATTTCCACTATCATCCTATTTCGGCGAAAACAGTGATGGATATTCAAGATCTGTCTTTTGGTTACGATCTTCAGAATCTTCTTTTTGAAAATTTAAATCTCATTGTTCGTCAGGATGACCGCATTGCCGTGATTGGAAAAAACGGCAAAGGCAAATCAACCTTGCTCAACGTATTGGCAGGCGAATTTTCTCCCACCTCCGGAGGGGTCCGATCACATCCGGGTACTAAGCTGGGTTATTTTGGCCAAACGAATATCAATCGCCTTGAGCCGGACTTGACTGTCGAGGATGAAGTGCAGAGTGCCAACAATCATTTGACCCGGACACAAGTACGCAGCATTTGCGGTGTCATGATGTTTGGCGGCGATGCCGCCGAGAAGAAGATCCGCGTGCTCTCCGGAGGAGAGCGCAGCCGCGTCCAACTGGGAAAAATTTTGGCACAGCCGGCTAATCTTCTATTTCTCGACGAGCCCACCAACCATCTCGATATGCATTCGATTGATGCGCTGCTCGAAAGCATCACTCATTTTTCTGGTGCTGTTGTCATTGTTACCCATAGTGAAATGATTCTTCGGGCCGTAGCGACCAAACTTGTGGTATTTCGTCAGGGGGGTGTTGAAGTATTTTTGGGAGGTTATGATGAGTTTTTGGAAAAGGTCGGCTGGGAAGACGAAGAAACCGATAAACCGCGTAAACCAAAGATACTCTCCGAAGTACCGTTAGAGCCTTCTTTGAATAAAAAAGAACTGAGGAAAAAACGATCAGATATCATTGAGGAGAGGGCGAAAGTTTTGACTCCGCTTAAGAATGAGATTCAATTCTTGGAAAATTCTATTAGCGATCTCGAAAAGCAACTTGCCGATACGAATCAAGAATTGGTGATGGCTTCACAGACTTCCAATGTGGAGCAATTTGTGATTCTTTCAAAAAAATTAAAAGATCTTCAATTAAATATTGACGATCATTTTAATCGGTTGGAAGTTGTGACAAAAAAATATGATGAAAAAACCAAGAAGTTTAATCTACTCCTAGAATCATGAACGAAGAAGAAGCCAAAACCGTTGCTGCCGACGAAGAAGAACGCTGGAAACAGGTTTATACCGCCATTATTCAAGAAATCCGGCAGACGAACTCTGACTACGATCAGGATCGCAAGTTGGCTCGGGAACTGACTTCCCAGATTGTAGCGGCGCGTCGAGATGAGGATAAAATTCAGCTGGCGAGTGATGAGGCCGTGGCGCACGGATTGACCCGTCTTCGCAAAGACAAGTCAACGGGACTTGAGTCTCTTGCGGATCAGCCCTACTTTGCTCGTGTGATTACAAAAGAAGAGGGCCGCGAAGTTGAGTTTCGTTTGAGTACGGCCAGTTTTCCCCAAGAAAGAATCATTGATTGGCGTAAAGCACCTATCAGCAAGCTTTATTATGATTATAAAGAAGGCGATGATTTCTCCGAAATGATCCAAGGTCGCGAAAGAGAGGGGACCATCACGCTCCGGCGTTCTTTTAAAGGAGTCGAGGACGATCTCTGGAGGATTGAAACCGCCCAGGGCCCCCTGATCAAAACGGATCAGGGCTGGGAGCTCAAAGGTACCTCCGAAAAATTTTCTCGCGTGGACGATCATGATGGACATTTGCCGCCAATCTTGTCCCTCATTACAGCAGAACAATTTGGTCTCATTACTAAAGATGCCAAAAGACCTATTGTGATCCAGGGTATTGCCGGGAGCGGCAAGACAACGGTTGCTCTCCACCGTTTGGCGTGGTTGCTTCACGAAGATAATAGTGATGCGCAGCCTGAGAAGTGTCTTGTCGTCATGTTTAACAGGTCTCTCAAGGCCTATGTCGAGACAACACTTCCAGAGTTGAAGATTGACCGCGTGCCCATTCGCACGTTTTCACAATGGTCGAACCATCTTCTAAACGATCTCGTGGGTCCAAGGCTCAGGGGCCCGATGACCAAAGGGCGAGAGCTGGAACTTTTTAAATCGTCATCTTTGTGCCTTAGGCTGCTCTTAGACCATGTTTCAAAAAATCCCCATCAGAAGGATAGTTTTGTAGAGGATCTTTTTAGCTTTTACAAAAATCTTCTCAAACAGGAAATTATCTGGCGCAAATGGGATCAGGTGAGAGAACAGATTCGCGAACAGGTCGAGAAGAATCTTTGTGATTTTCAAGATGATGCCCTGATCCTGCATCTCATCTACGCCGAACATGGCTATTACCCGACACGCTCTCCGGGAAGTCTGGGTCTTTGTGATCACATCGTGATTGATGAGGCCCAGGATTTTGGTTTGGTGGAGATCAAGGCCCTTTTGCATGCCGTGGATCACGGAAAGACGGTTACCATCGTTGGAGACCTGGCGCAAAAAATAGTTCCCGGAAGAAATTTCGGAAGCTGGGAAGAAGTGCTGGCGGAGGCGGGATTTGAAGAAACGGCTCCTATTTCTTTAACAGTTTCTTATCGTTCGACACCCGAGATTATGAAGGTTGCCTCCCATGTGCGGGGCGATCTGTCCCTTCCGGAACAGAGTCAGGCCTCGGAGCGAAACGGGCCCACCCCCACCTGGACACGGGTTGAGACGCCCCAAGTGATGGCGCATCGGATTGGTCAGTGGATCGACGCCCGTCTCAAAGAAAGCCAGCGTTCTCTCTCGGCCATTATTTGCCGCTGGCCCAAACAGGCCCAGGGGCTTGTTGAGGAATTGAGAAAAATCGGTTACCCTTCGGTTCGATTGGGACACCGTGATCAGTTTGATTTTACCCCGGGTGTCACGGTAACGAATGTCCATCAGGTCAAGGGGTTGGAGTTTAGAAACGTCCTGATTGTTGAACCGTCTGAAGAAAATTACAAATCATCCAGTGAAGAAGAGCAAAATTTGATGTATGTGGCGGTCACACGAGCTGAGTTGAGACTGGATTTTATCGGACATCAAAAACAATCCGGATTATTACCACAAAAGATTTAATCCTATAATTTAAGACGCCGGAGTCGAAGGGCATTGCCGATCACCGAAACGGAACTCAGGCCCATGGTGGCACTGGCGATCATGGGATTGAGCAAGAGGCCAAGGGCCGGATAAAGGGCGCCGGCGGCGACAGGAATGGCGATGATGTTGTAAATAAAGGCCAGGAATAGATTTTGACGAATATTTTTCATGGTGCCACGGCTCAGTCGCATGGCCCGGACGATGCCTCGAAGATCTCCCTTGACCAGCGTGACTCCGGCACTCTCCATCGCAATGTCGGTTCCCGTACCCATAGCAATCCCCACATGGGCTTCCGCGAGCGCCGGGGCGTCATTGATACCGTCTCCGGCCATCGCAACGATTCGTCCTTCTTTTTGGAGACGTTTGATGACTTCATTCTTTTGGTCCGGCAGTACATCGGCCTCGATCTCGTTGATTCCAAGCTGGCGCGCGACGGCCTCGGCTGTGCTGCGGTTGTCTCCGGTCAACATTATGATACGAATATGATTTTTGCGAAGTTGTTTTACGGCTTCGTAGGTCGAGGGTTTGATGGGATCAGAGACGGCCAGGAGACCCGCGGCATGTTGATCGATAGCAAGAATCATGACCGTATGTCCTTGTTGACGGAGACCTTGGGCTCTTTCTTTGAGAGAAGTTATATCCACGTTTAAATCTTCAAAGAGCTTTGCATTTCCAATGGCAACAGGATGATCCTCGATAATGCCTTTCACACCCTTGCCGGAGAGCGATTCAAAATGACAAACCTCGGCCAAGACCAGATTTTTTTCTCGAGCGGCCGAAAGGAGAGCCTGTCCCAGGGGATGTTCGCTTCCTTTTTCGAGACTGGCGGCAAACCGGATGATATCAGATTTCTGATGTGTAGGGAGGGCGAAGACGGAAGTGAGGCGCGGTTTTCCTTCGGTTAAGGTTCCTGTCTTGTCGACGACCAGGGTATTTATCTTTTCCATCATCTCCAGGACTTCGGCATTTTTGATCAAAATACCAGACGTTGCCCCATGGCCAACGCCCACCATAATGGACATGGGTGTTGCCAGACCGAGGGCGCAGGGACAGGCGATGATAAGAACGGCAACGGCATTCAGGAGGGCGTAAGTCCATCGTGTTTCAGGACCTAAATAGGACCCTAGAGAATGCCCCAGAAAATACCAAAGAATAAAAGTGGCTATGGAGATAACGACAACAACAGGAACAAAATAAGCAGAGACGACATCGGCCAATCTCTGGATAGGGGCACGACTCCGCTGGGCCTCACTGACCTGGCGCACGATGTGGGCTAGCAGTGTATCTTTGCCAACGCGTTCCGCACGCATCAAAAAACCGCCAGCACCATTGATAGTTGCCCCGGTCACTCGGTCTCCCTGATTTTTTTCGATGGGGAGAAACTCTCCCGTCATCATGGATTCATCAATAAAACTGTGGCCTTCAAGGACGATTCCATCGACGGGAATGCCCTCCCCAGGTCTTACGCGCAAGTGATCTCCAGTTTTTACTTCATCGAGGAGAACATCTTCCTCAGTGCCGTTTTCTCTGACAATGAGGGCTGTTTTGGGAGCCAGGCCCAGAAGGGCCTTGATGGCGTTGCTGGTTCGGGTGCGTGCCCGAAGCTCCAAGACTTGTCCTAAAAGAACAAGGGTTGTAATGACGGCGGCGGCCTCATAGTAGACATCTACTGGCCTCCCATCCGTTGGCCCGCCACGAAAAGTGACCACCACACTTTCGAGGTAGGCCACCCCTGTTCCAAGGGCAATCAAGGTGAACATATTCAAATGATGATGAACGATAGAGTCCCAGCCACGCTTGAAGAAGGGCCAGCCTCCCCAAAGGACAACGGGTGTTGCTAATCCAAACTGGATCCAATGAAAGAATGACATGGAAATGAGATGAAACATCGTGAAGAAAAAGAGGGGAGTGGTAAAAGCAAGACTGACCCAAAAACGCCGTGTCATGTCTTTCTGCTCCGGATTTGCCGCCTCTTCCACGGGTGTTTCTGGTTCCAAGGCCATACCACAAAGGGAGCAAGTCCCAGGACCTCTCTGGCGAATTTGAGGATGCATGGGACATGTGTAGAAAATATCAGAGGGCGGGATATCCATGGGGACTGATTGTAGATTCAATCGTGAATAAGACAAGAAAATCTTGCGTTTTTATCAACTTCCGTAAATATACCCTAAAGGTAACTCCATGACGCCGCGTGTGGCAGATATAGAAACAGAAGAAGATCTCTCATCTGAAGAATTACGTGAACTCTGGCCCTTACTCTCGTCTGTCGATCGTATCGAAGGCCTGCATTTGCTCCCCCGCAACGAAGCGGAAGACCTTTTTTTTAGTTTGAGTACGGCAGATCAGGCGGAAGTGATCCTCGATATGCCCCATACCGAGAGGCGATCCTGGGTGCGTCTCCTGGCCCCTGATGATGCCGCTGATATTGTTCAAAGGGTGGATCCATCCAAGCGTGATGAAGTCCTGGCCCTCCTGGATGATCAAACACGACATGAGGTCATTGCACTTCTGGCTTACTCGGAAGATGAGGCCGGCGGTCTCATGAGCCCACGGTATGCACGCGTTCGTCCCGATATGACCCTGGATGAGGCCATCAGTTATCTGAAAAAACAAATCAGGGAAAGGTTAGAGACGATTTATTACATCTATGTGCTCGATGAACAGCAGCATCTCCTGGGTGTTGTTTCTTTTCGAGAACTTTTCTCAGGCCAGCCGGAACAACAGGTGCGCGAGATTATGCATATCAATGTGACGAAGGCCCATGAGCAGATGGATCAGGAGGCCTTGAGTCGTCTTTTTGCGGAACAGGGCTATTTGGCGATTCCCATTGTGGACTCAGAAAATAGACTCAAGGGTATTGTGACGTTGGATGATATTGTGGATGTCGTTCAGGAAGAGGCTACGGAAGATATCCAGAAGTCGGGAGGTATGGAGGCTCTTGATGCCCCCTATTTAAAGATTGGCTTTCTCCATATGATCAAAAAAAGGGCTGGGTGGCTCTCGGCCCTCTTCTTGGGAGAAATGCTCACCGCAACGGCGATGGGTTATTTTGAAACATCGATTGCAAGGGCCGTTGTTCTTGCCTTATTTGTCCCTCTGATTATCAGCAGTGGCGGTAACTCGGGCTCTCAGGCGAGTACACTCGTCATCCGTGCTATGGCCCTTCGAGAAATAAGGCTCCGAGACTGGTGGCGTGTCATCAGTCGTGAAATTAGGGCCGGTCTTATCCTGGGGAGTTTTTTAGGGAGTATTGGTTTTGTCAGAATTATTTTATGGCAGGTTTTGTTTCATGTGTATGGCGCTCACTATCTCCTGGTGGCCATGACGGTCTCCCTAAGCCTGATCGGTGTCGTGACCTTTGGGACCTTTGCCGGTTCTATGCTTCCTTTTATCCTAAAAAAACTTAATTTCGATCCAGCGAGTGCTTCGGCGCCTTTTGTGGCGACCCTTGTCGACGTGACAGGTCTCATTATTTATTTTACAATGGCAAGTCTCATCCTGAGAGGGACACTTCTTCATTAGCTTAAAGACATTCTTGCTCATAGTTAATCAGACTGGAATAAAATTGGATCTCGGGTCTCTTTTCTTTGACGTATCCTTCCTCCCAATCTGTTTTAAAAAGTATCATCGGATAGCCGCGCACATCATAAACGATATGGTCTCGATAATAACTCTCAAAGCTCTCCAGCTCCTTTTTATTTTTGGAATAATACCAGCGGGAACAGGTATACTTCATGGCCGTAAAAACAGCATCGGCTCCGTATTCATTCAAAAGGCGAAACTTAACCACCTCGAGCTGGAGTCGTCCCACAACGCCAATAATGTTATCAGAATTATATTTACGCCGAAAAAGCTGGGAGGTGCCCTCCTCGGAGAGATGTTCGAGGCCCTTCTGCAGTTGTTTTATCTTAATGGGATTTTTTAATTCGACCAGGCTGAAAATATCCGGCGAAAATTGAGGAATGCCAGTGAATTTGAGCGCCTCACCCGCCGTGAGGGTGTCACCAATCATGAGTGTCCCTCGGTCGTGAATGCCGATAATATCGCCCGCATAAGCGCGATCGATATTCTTGCGCTGTTGAGACATAAACTGGATGGCATTATTGATTTTGAACTCTCGACCCTGGCGGACATGATGGACACTCATCCCCTGCACGAATTCTCCCGAGCAAATGCGCATGAAGGCAAAGCGGTCTCGATGCTTGGGATCCATATTGGCCTGAATCTTAAAGATGAGCCCCGTAAAATCAGCTTCATCAGGTTCGACGGTCCGTTGGTCGGCGGGTCGCGGGAGAGGCGAGGGGGCATAAATGGTAAAGGCGTTGAGAAGTTCTTGTACCCCAAAATTATTGACTGCCGAGCCAAAGAAGACAGGAGTGACTTCGCCCGAAAGAAAATGAGAGGGGTCAAAAGCATTGCCGGCTCCATCAAGCAAAGCGAGATCTTCTTTTAATTGATTTAAAAACTCGGCACCGATTTTTTCCTCAAGGCGAGGATCCTGAAGATTGCGGATGATATCTTGTTCAAAATGAAGTGTCTTATGATGAGGATCAAAAAGACGGATGCATCGGTGGAGCCGATCGTAGACACCCTTAAAACGTTTACCCTGGCCGATCGGCCAGGTGGCGGCGAAGCAATTGAGTTTGAGCACTTGCTCCACTTCATCGACCAGATCAAAAGGATTCCGCCCTTCGAGATCCATTTTGTTCATAAAGGTCATGAGGGGAATCTTCCGATCGCGGCACACCTCAAAGAGTTTTTTTGTCTGGGCTTCAATGCCCTTTGAAGAATCAATGACCATGAGGGCGCTATCGACAGCGGTGAGCACACGATACGTATCCTCGCTAAAATCGGCATGGCCGGGTGTGTCGAGAAGGTTGAATTCGTGATTTTGATATTCAAATTGCATGACGGACGAAGAAACCGAAATGCCCCTTTGCTTTTCAATCTCCATCCAGTCCGAAGTCGCAAAATGGCCGGCTCTCTTGGCTTTGACCATGCCTGCCATATGAATCGCATTGCCGAAGAGGAGTAGTTTTTCGGTGAGAGTTGTCTTGCCAGCGTCCGGGTGGGAAATAATCGCAAAAGTTTTGCGACGCGCAATCTCCTCTAAAATTTCAGGGCTGGCTTTTTGCATTACCTTTTAAATTTTTTATATTTGATCCGGTGCAACTTGTCGGCATCAGCCCCGAGACGGCGTCTTCGATCTTCCTCATATTCAGAAAAATTTCCATCAAACCAGACAACCTGACTATCCCCTTCAAAAGCCAGGATATGGGTCGCGGTACGATCGAGGAACCACCGGTCATGGCTGATGATGACGGCACAACCGGCAAAATTCTGCAGGGCCTCCTCCAAAGCGCGCAAGGTGTTGATATCCAGGTCATTGGTGGGTTCGTCAAGAAGGAGGACATTGCCCGCATCCTTGAGCGTCATGGCCAGGTGGATACGATTTCGTTCTCCCCCGGAAAGGACCGAGATTGATTTTTGTTGATCACTGCCAGAAAAATTAAACCGGGCGACGTAAGATCTTGAACTCACCTCACGATTGCCCAGCTTCATAAAATCGAGGCCTCCGGAGATACATTCCCATACAGTCATAGGGGCTCGCGTCCCGCAGGGATTTCCTCCGGTCATCGCCCCCTCCACCGGCAAAGCTGTTGGAGCCTCCCCCTCAACGCGCCCTTGGCGCTCGTGGGGTGGATTTTGAGAAAAACGATTTTGATCCACATAACCCAGTTTGACCGTTTCGCCCACCTTGAAGGTCCCGGCGTCCGGTTTTTCGAGATTCATAATCATCCGAAAGAGAGTTGTTTTACCGGCTCCATTAGGGCCGATGACACCGACAATACCTCCCTGGGGAAGTTTAAAGTTTAAATTTTCGTAGAGCAGTTTGTCCCCATAGGCCTTGGCGACATTTTGGGCCTCAATGACAGTGGCCCCCAACCGCGGTCCGGGGGGAATATAGATTTCAAGATCATCCGCCAGTTTTTCCGTCTGTTGCTGCAGCATCATCTCATAGTTGGTGATACGAGCCTTGCTCTTGGAACGGCGCGCCGACGGGGATTGACGAATCCACTCGAGTTCGCGTTCCATGGTCTTGACGCGTTTATCCTCCGCCTTTTCTTCATGAGCCAGGCGTTGTTCTTTTTGTTCGAGCCAGGAAGAATAGTTTCCCTTCCAGGGGATCCCGCGGCCTCGATCCAGTTCTAAAATCCAGCCCGCCACATTATCCAAAAAATAACGATCATGGGTGACGGCGATGACGGTGCCTTTATATTGCTGCAAATGTCTTTCGAGAAAGTAGACGGACTCTGCATCCAGGTGATTGGTGGGCTCGTCCAGGAGAAGGATATCCGGCTCTTTCAAGAGGAGACGGCAGAGGGCAACACGCCTTTTTTCACCACCCGAAAGAGTCGCGATCTTGGCCTCATCCGGAGGGCACTGTAGCGCATCCATGGCGAGTTGCAGGCGATTGTCCAGATCCCAGGCGTTGCAATGATCGATTTTTTCCTGCACGGCCGCCTGGTGTTCGATGAGTTTATTCATCTCATCATCGGACATCGGATTGGCAAAACTATTATTGATCGTTTCAAATTCTTTCAGAAGATTAACAATCTCTTGCACACCTTCAGAGACGACTTCCTTGACTGTTTTTTCGGGATCAAGCCTTGGTTCTTGCTCCAGATAACCAATGGTGTAATCCTTGGCGTTAAAATGAACCTCACCCTGGAAGTCATGATCTACCCCGGCGATAATGCGGAGCAGACTGGACTTGCCGGCTCCGTTGAGTCCAAGCACGCCAATCTTGGCCCCATAGAAAAAAGACAGGGAGATATCCTTGAGGACTTCTTTTTTGGGGGGATGAATCCGACTGACGCGATTCATCGAAAAAATAATCTTATGGGGTTCTTCCGTTGGGTTTGCCATGGGGACCTTTATTAATAGGGCTGAGTCCTTGAAAGCTACAAAAAAATTGAATGAGTTATCTCACGATTTCACATACAGTCTCTCAGGACCCAAAGTGAGCGATTCAAGCTCTTCGGGTGTGTAATATCCCCCAAAATGGCTCTTGAGTGCTGTCTCAAGTGCGGAAGTGATGGGGACACTTCCGGGGCGTCTACAGGCAATCTTTTGCAGTATCTCCGGAGCGACAGGCCCTCGAATCTGTGGAATGATACCCAGATGTTCGACCGTCATCCAATACCGGATCAACCATCTCCATTTGACCTCTCGCGAGTCATCTTCCGCGGGTGGGGCGAACTGGGCCTCTTTTCTTATTTTATGTCCTAATCTCCGTGCATCATCCTGAGATTGAGAGGTACTTATTTTTGTCTCGTGGAATCTTTGGAGCCAACCGGTAAAAAGATCACGTCGTATTTTGCCCCGAAAACGAGTGACCGTTTCGAGACTCACCCTTCCGGACACGATATCTGCGAGAAGGGTGTCTTGATCGATTCCCCCCCTCTTCTCTACTGAGAGATACCCGGTTGCAAAATTTTGCCGAAGTTGGAAGAGAAAATCATGGTGCCAGGAGAGGGTGTGTTCTTCATCATTTGCCCGTTGATGAAACGGCCATCGTCTTTTTTCGAAATGGTCATAGACAAAAAAGATCCCCAGGAGTTGAGCCCCACCGGGCGAGAGTGTGGCGGCCTTTTGGAGAATGCTCTCGACTACGGAGGTCGGATAGTCCCCCAGGCTAGAGGTTGCAAAGGTGCCCTCATGAAGATTGGCGCGATGGGTGGATGAGAGTGACCAAAATTCTTCAAAACCATTCTCTTGATCATCGCCTGTGCTCATCATCGCGATGAAGCGAAGGATGTATTCGATCTTCTGATGAGGTGCGTGGATTCTCGGATCGGGTCGTGGTGGCACCAGGGGGGCGTGAAACCCCGTCCAGTCCGGCTCCGGGTATTGGTTAAAAGGTTTAGGTTCAAAACCATCAATGACTTTTTGGAGTTGCTGTGGAGGTGATAAATCATCTTGAAAGGCATCGTCAATCGACACGCCTGATCGCAGGGCCTCATGAGCCCTTGAGAGTCTTTGATGGAGAGGTGAGTGTTTCCACTCCCTGGTTGTGATGACTCCCGAGGCTATATCCGGCGCGATCTTTCGGATACGATGTTCGAGATCCGGATATTGTGCGGAGAGGGCTTGGGCCAGCTCAAGCAGTTGAGAGGCCCGAACCTCGGGTGATTGTGGCATCGTCAACAAATTCTGCAAGAGAGGTAAAACTCTGCCAGAGAGAGGGGGTGTCATTATTGCCCCCTCATCCTTGAAGGGTTGATCAGCAGTCTTTGCTTTTCACGATGAGAATAAAAGTTTCCAAAGAGAGTTAAAAGATATGGCCTGAACACTTCTTCTTCCGGAGAGGCATGAAGAGCGAATCGCATAATGGGTTCGGAAGAAACAAACTGACCATTGGCCGAAAGATAATTGGGGAGAGCCCCATGCCATTCTCGTGCGATCCAATATTGGGTCATGCCTTGAAGACGGTGCAGGCGTGACTGGCCTTGTCTGGGCAGGTGCATATGATAATCAGACATCCAGCGCCGGGCCAATTCCTCACGTACTTCATTGATGGATCCCAGGTGGGCCACCCTCCTCATCTGGGGAGAAAAAATAATAAGAAGCCATTTTTCAATCAAAAGACGTCGAGGACGTTTGGTTTCTTTGGCTATTGTTTCTATTTCGGTGTGATCTTGAGCGGCACGGACAAGTTTTTGAAATCTCGTCAGCCTCTCATGGCCATCCTGTGTCAAAAGGGAATGGGCCACGAAGTGGCGCAAGTGGCATTGTAGATAAAGCCCCCAACTGGCTTGCTGGGGCAAGTCTTGCGGGATTTCATAAATCCATCCAAATCCCTCAAACAGGGCGCGGAGGAGAAGTTCTCTTAACAATTCAGCATAGGCGCGAGAGATGCTGGAAGCCTTCCGGAGGAGGCCTTCCAGTATTTTGCTGTCTGTTTCAAAAATTTTGGGACAAAAGAGTTGCCCATCGAGGAGGGCATGATTGTAAGACTCGGGGGACATTTCGTAAAACTGCGCAATCTGCTGAGGGTCATTGCTTTTGAGTTTGTAGGAAACAATATATTCCAGGAGATAACTGACCTCCTGGGCGTGTGTCTGGATGCGCGCCGACGGTTTGGGCGGGGCCGGAAAACGAAAATTTCCATAGCGTTTCCAATCGATTCTATTCGGTCGGACTTGGGGTGGCACCAGGAGGGTTCCCGAAGAAACGCGCGGATAATTTCTGGGCAAGGGGATGTTACCAAAAAATGCCTCGCGCAGTGTAGAACCTCCCTCTATCAGTTGGTGTAAATTTTTTAGATCCTGATGGGCCTCGAGTTTGAGCAGATCTTTCTTGCTCAGCCGACCTGCCAGGAGATGATGAACGACCCTGCGGCTCTCCCGTCTCAGGTGTGTCACAAAACCCAGGCGTGTCGTACGAGGGAGAAAGTTCAGGAATATTTGTAATTCATCAGCGATCTCTCTTGGAGAATCAATACGACGTGGCTGGACAATACTCACCAGTTGTGAGCTCAGAATAGAGTGGGGTGTGATATTACCTTGATAGATAGAGGTCATGTAATCCTGCGCCGATCTCCTTCCGTATAAATTTTCCAGGCCGAGCCGTAGAGGGCCCTCATTTCGGCAACCTCGGCAATGAGGATGCCTTTTAACTCATTAATCCGCTGAGGGGTGAAGATATCAGGATACGTTTTTTCAAAGATCGTGCACCACTTGATGAAACTTTCTAATGAGGGAAGATGGGAGGCTGTCAGGAGGCCCATGAGGGCGTCATGGGAAATTCCGGTCGCATAGGCGATGGCACTGGGGTCGTAGATATCTCCGCCACTCGCTCTTTTTAAGGATTGATGAAACGCCCTGGCAATCTTCTCTCCTACCAGGATCAAATTAATTGTTTTGGCATCTCTAAAATGGAGTTGCACGGGATCTGGAGTGATCCATTCAAATTCTTCTGGACCTTGTCCTTTTACAATACGGAAAAGACCCGTGTCGGGATCCATTTGGACACCAAAGGCGCGACCCAGATCCTGTCGCCCGATATCAAGCTTGTGTGCCTCGAGATTGGGGGTGACCGTCACATAGAGACAGTTTGGCTTTCGACTGTGGTCTGTTGGATTGGCTCCATCAGAAGGACGGGCCCCTCGACCCACTCTTTGTACCAGCTCTCGCCGGGAGTGAGTACTGGCGTCATCCACGATGAGGGCAATGTGCGGAACATTGGTGCCTCGACTGTACATTTCAATATTCCACACACAATCAATCTCTCCCCTGAGAAAGGCCGCCATTGTTTCTTCCCGATTGCCAAAGAGATTGGGCCATTGATGGTTTGGAAAACGTGGGCCATAAGGACGGGTGCGGCCGGGATCAATACGTATGTGATGACCCTCTTCATTCTCATCCATTTTGTCCCAGACGGCACTGGCGATGAGGGGGCGACCCTTCACCTTTCGCACCTCAACATTGAGAGTTTCATAAAGTTCATCCATCAAGGCTCGCCAGATTTCAGAAGTCCGGGATGTGGGTTGAGACAGGGAGGAGATCGCTTGTCCCATTAATTGAGAGATCGCCTTGCCCCCGGCAAGTTTTTTGGGATCCTCCCACTCGTCGTCATCGAGAAAGCGCCGGATGGTTTCGCAAAATTGTTTCAATGAAGAAGCCATTTTTCTTCTTTGGGGAAAATCGGTCTGGATACGGTTGAGTATTCCTGAAGCTGTCATGATATTTCTGGCATGAAGTCCTTGATGGATATGGAAGATAGTTTCGACCAGTTGGAAGAGGTCTTGTTGCCAGCGCATGTGTTTTTCGAGGGCCGTTGAGGTGGCCGTAAAACCTATGGTGGGTCGGATGGCCTTTCCCTTGCGTTCCTTGATCCCAATCTCCATGAGCATGTTGTCAAGAACGGCGCGAACAGAGGTTTTGACCACATAAACAGTCTCTGAAGCCTTGCTGATGCGGGCAGGGTCGACTGTAAAATAGCCGTCATCGTTAAAACGGATCAAATCTTTAAATTCTTCCGGGTTGGCTCCCGCCGGAATTTTTGTTTCAACGATCTTTCCAAGCACGGGAACAAGAAGACCCTGTTGAATGCCGTGGGTCATCGGGCGATGGTAGAAGAGATTGACGGCCCCCCAAACGGTGGAGAGAGAGATGCCATCGGGACGATCAAGAGTCGCCGAGGCACCGATCATGTAGTGTTCGGTCTGATGATGGTAACGCCCTTGTTCGTCGAAGAGTCCGAATTCAATCAGGGGTTGAAACCAGGCCGTATCCGGGTCTTCCGTTTTGTCCTCTGTTATGACGGTATCCGCAGCGTCCACCTTGGGTCCTTTGTAGACTATCAAATCGACCTCATCGAAGATGAAGAGGATGCGCTTGCGACCCGCCCATGCCCGGAGGAGTGAGATTGTTCCGGCTTGTGCGAGTTGTTGATAGTTGCCTACAACGCAGGGGACTCCCTGTAAGGCCTTCAAATCTGTCCTGCCATCCAGGAGGGATACACCCACATCCGGAAGTACGTCCTTAAATTGTTGGGCGAGCCCTCGTAACGGCTCAAGACGATTGCAGCCCATGATGATCAGGCTGTTTCGAAATATTTCTCCCAATATACTGTCTTCACGAAGGGCCCGATAGAGAAAAGCATAAGTGACCGATTTGCCTAATCCTGTATCCAGACGAAAGATGCCGCGTTGAGTGCGCCGCCATCCATCACCGATAGTTTGAAAATGTTTGACACCGCTCACGACAACCTCTCTTTGATTGGCGCGTGCCTTATAGATTTGACCGGAACATTGTACATTCCCCAGTGAGGGAAGTCCTGTCACCGGCCGCATTCCGGCGGGGAGGGGAGACACGAGCCTCGTTGAAGGGGGTGGGGGCGTCTTTTGCGATTCGTCCCTCACTTGTTGAAAACGGGAGATAAAAACGCGCACGTCCTCCCACCGCACAGAATTGTCTTTACGAAGAGAGTCGAGTAGAGAATCCAGGCCCGGCCTGATATGGTGGCCGTAGGGGAGGTGAGGACCCAATTGTCTGAGAGTTTCCAGTCCCTGGGAAAGCTTTTGCTGATCCACGTGAGGGGGGCTGGCAGCGCTCTGGAGAAGACCCAGGACACGGTCGAGAGTAGAATGGCTGATTGTATTCATGGTTTATCCTTATCTGGAATTTCTCCTGTTGTTGTCTCTTTTGAGTCGGAGGCATCGGGTTGATAGGAAGAATGAGGGACCCACACCATCGGCGGATTTTGATCTGGATTTTGTAGTGCTTTTCGCAGGGAGTACAAAAGGCTCTCCCGGTTCTCTAAATAAAATCCGAGGAGAATCCTTTCAAACTGAGCCCACCTTTTGAATCGATCCGGTTCTTCTAAATTCCATTCTTTAGCGAGGAGAGAGAGGGCCTGTTCTTCCAGATCTTCCAGATTTGAGAGGACATGGATCAAATAAAGTGCCGAGCTGCTTAAGAGAGACAAATTACGGATGTTATCATGAGCTGAAAGAAACTCCCAAAATCGCTTCTCTTTGAGATCCAGGTTGGATGAGATCAATTCTTTAGAAATGTCTTCTATCATAGTTTGTGTGGACATGCCCTGATGGACCACAAGTTCCTCCAGTTCTGGAAGGCTGTGGTGTAATTTTGCCCAAAAGGGATCCGGATCGTGTTTGCCCAGGGAATCAATCAATCCCAGGGCTCCAGCCAGCTGGATCCGGTAGAGATCGGCCTGAAGGGGTTCTCCGGCCCTTAAGAAGGCTCTCATGGACCCTTCCTCTCCAAGGTTATGCCGAGCCATCAATGCCTTTCGGAAAGAGGTAACAATCTCTCGGGGGAGAGTTTTTTGAATGGGAACGAAGAGGAGATAGCTAATCTGATTCAAGAGCTTGCACAGACTGTTCTTCAGATGGTACGGGAGCGGACGCTCATCGGCGTTCTCGACCCATAGGACCAAGGTCTCAAATCCTTGGCGCCCCAGGTAATAGGACTCATTTATGTTACAGAGAAAGTGATTAAATGTCTCACGAGAGACCTCTTGGGCCAGTTGTTTTTCGAGCCTTGTCTCAGTGACGTGAGTTGGTTTTCTCCCCAGATAGAATGGATCAAGGATTTTATCTTTCGTGGTGTTTAATTTTATAAATTCGGCACTCAGGATTTTTTGATACGTCCTTCCGAGAGGTGATTCGGGATCGCGGCCCAGTATTGCCATTATTCCCCGGAATCTTTTCACGATCTCTGGTCCGGAACCTGCACCAAAGACGCGTAGGGTGCCTGTCGTTTTGTCATCGGCCATTTGAGGCTCTCTGGTCATAGGCGCAAGTCGTATGAAGCCAGCCGCGTCAAGGTAGAGGGTAAGCCGAAGTTTCGGATTTTTTATCAAGGCCTCGTCACACATGGCGAGGGAATCAACGAGACCCGGGACTGAGTCCAGGATCAGGGGACTGACCAAACTATCAAGGGTCTGTGGGAGGACCCCGATGGTGTCTGGAATCTGCTCCACGGATTGGGTGGGGGAATCAAAAAGTTTTGCGAATTCAGGCATGCCCTCTGTTTCAAGACTTTGCCGATGGGTGTCTAGAATCCTTTCCCGACGATGAAGATAAACTTCGAGAGCGATCCTCTCAAACTGACTCCATCTTTTAGAAGAATCAGGTTCTTCAAGATTCCATCGCTCCGTGAGGAGGGAGAGGGTCTCATCAGAGAAAGTTAGGGTAAATGCTGCGAGGCCTAAGGAGATGTCAGGCTTCCCATCATGGCTTAAAAGGCATTCGAGGACGCGTTTTTTCCTGGGCTCCATGTCGGGCAGACTCAATTTTTTGGCTTTGCAAATTGTTTCTATAAACACCGGGGCCGCCACACTTTGAAAGAGCATAAGTTCTTCCAGTTCTGGGAGCCGGTGATAAAATTCTGCCCAAAAGGGATCCGAATCGTGTTCATATTGGAGAGCGATCCGTCGTTGTTCTCTGGCCATCTGGACCTTGTCGAGATGGGGCCTAAGGGTTACTGCAGCCTGGAAGAGCGCCTCTGCGTTGTTTTCTCCCCCCAATCGATCCCAACGAATGAGGGCCGTCCGAAAAGGAGTGATCCACTCCCCTGGAAGAGTCTCTTGGACCGTTAGCAGATAGTTTAGCTGCTTAAAGACTGCGGATATGCCGATGAGGACCTCTTTCCCATCCTGGCAGGACATTAAAAAATTATCCGCTCGTTTAAAAGAACCCACTCCAAAGGGTCCCAGGTGATAATCGGTATTGACCAGTCTAAGTGATTGCTCAAACTCCCCTCTGGAAACCCCTCGGGCCAGTTGCGCCGTTAACTTTGCCTCAGTTGCTTGAAGGCCTGTTTTTCCGAGATAAAATTGAAAAAGAGTTCCAAAGGCTATTTGTTTTTTTGTCATAGAATGCACAGTGAGGATACTTTGATAGGACCTTCCGAGAGGGGACTCAGGATCGTTGCTCAAAGTTTCGATCATTTTTCGAAAACGTCCGATAACCTCGGATCCAAGATCTGGATCAGTCATCATGATAATAAATATGGCCCTATGAGAACCCAGAGAAAGGATCCCATTTTTATTTTTCAAAATAATCTCTGCCTCCGACTCCACTGTTTCCAAATCCCTGGTAATGGCTGCCAATCGTATCAATCCTGTCTCATCAAAATAGAGGGCCAGAGGAAGCTTTGGATCTTGTCTCAGTTCTTCTTCGTATTCCCGGAGGTCTTCCAAAAGACCCGGGACTGAGTCCAGGATCAGGGGACTGATCAGACTGTCGAGTCTCTGCGGGCGTGGGGCGACCGGCTCGAAGTGGGGGATGGGGGGCACGGCTAGGGCTTCTTCCACAAGGCTTGAAGGTGTCTCTGGGATCCTTGTCTTCGAAGCTTTTTCGGGAGGTGCTCCTGTCGTCGTAGCGGGGTCAGCGTCAACTGGTTTTACCAAGGTCGCCTTTGACACCTCTTGCTCCCAGCCATTTTTTAACTCGTGGAGGGTCTCCCCGTCGCCCTCTTTTAAGAGACACTCGATGAATTTGGTCTTCCAAAAGTCCGCTTCCTTTCCTTGGACAATCTCCAGCTCGACCAAGCCCTGCCACAAACGATCCGGCATGGTACTTGAAAAATCTTTCAAAAAAATCTCAAAGTCCATCCGAAGTCTTGAGAGGCTTTTCCCAAAATCTTTTTTTCGCAAGGCCAGCATCTCCAGGACCTTGGCGCGGATCGCCCCCCATTGATCGACTGGAACCCCTCTTTTGGACAAAATATCTTTAAAAATTTCCTCAAAAGAAAATTCCCCGGCATGCGTGAGTTGTCTCTGAATCAGTTTCTCCATGACCGCCATGACGTCTCCTGTCATGAGGGGGCTCGTCCTGATTTCTCTCTTTTCACTTCGAAGTGAATACTGAAGTTGATTCAAAAAAGCATGGGCGATGGTCAGATAGCGCTCCTGACCCTCATGTTTTTGGGTGAGGTGACGTTGTTCCAAAATTTTTTGACTTTCATCCGAGAGGGAGTTTTTGTGAATATCGTCTCGACCGCCATCGATCTTTTTGGAGACACGGCGGGCAAGAGAAATTAGATAGCCTTCCAGGCCCTTGAGCGGAGGTTCTCCCTGGACAAAGAGATGGGCGACTTCCTCGAGTATCCCCTGAGATGATAAAACAGAACCATCTTGCAGGATGTAAGCAGGATCGAGGCTGACGGCCTGATCGAGAACGGTTTTACGAGCCTTGGCCCGTGTCTCTTCAACGGGAGTTTTGAGTCCAATGGTTTTGAAAAATTCATAGAGAAACCCTTTTTCCATCAGAAGAGGCTCCCCATAGAGGCTGGTTGAGGTACGGATAGCTTGTTCGAGTTTGGCCAGGTCAAAAACTTCTTTTGAGTCGGTGTTGAGGGACTGGTAGGTATTCAGGATTTCCTGAATCATCTCCACTTGGGTCGAGGAGAGACCGCTTCTCTGAAGGATGAACTCTTTCAGAATTTTTGCCTTGTTCTTTGGAGTCCCATCCCAGAGGAAGGTGCGATGTTGATCAAGCATAGAAAAAACAGCCTGGATGTCCTTGCGTGGAGGATCGAGGGGGTTACTCTTGAAACGTTTGGCCTGATTTAAAAAACGACGATAGAGATTGAGAAGGGGGTTTAATTCTTCTGTTTGAAGATCGGGAAAGAGTTCTTGTGCGATCCATTCGAGGTCGCCGAGATTGACTTCCTTGTCTTCGAATTTTCGAAGTTGAAAATAGAGATGGAGCCGCAGCAGATTTTTAAATCTTTCTCTCTTCTTGTCTTCCTCCACAGCCCCCTGAAAAGCGATGGTCCAAAGAAGTTCAAACCCATGGTCCGGGATCAAGAGCCCCGAGGGGTCTTTGAAGACGGCGTGAGCGGGTTTATCAGGAAGAGAGAGGATGGAGAGATGCCAAGTTTCAGTTGCCAAAGGGAGATCCGTTTCGGAGGGGAGACCCTCTTTAAGGGTACGGGCAAGGAGGAGGAGTCTTTTATAGAAGGCCTCTATTTTTTGAGGGGTGTTTACGGCTACCAGGGTTGGATTTTCGACTGTTTGTGCAAAAAGTTTTGCGTGATCCTGATGGCCTTTTTGTAGATCTCTCAATTCCTCTCGCAGGCCATTGAGAGAGCGCAGATTTAAACCAACGGAGATGAGTTTTTTAGAGGAGCCCAGAAGCTCTTCAGCCCACGAGAGTCGGGTGTCTAATTCAGTCAAGAGACGTTCAAATGGGTTTGAGGCCATGCGTAATTGATGAAACGGAAATCCATCGAGATCGATGGCGTGACGAGCCCCCTGAAACTGTGAGAGGGCGTTGGGGGTAAACTGAAGCTTGAGCCGGTATCGTGTCGCACCCCAGATGGGTGGAATCTCCTGGCCGGATGGTGTCAGGATGGGTACAAAAAAATGCAGAGGACTCAAGAGGAGAAAGGCAAAGCCCTGATCGCCAAAAACCAGTTTGAGGGTCTCACGGGTATCGCTCTTGGCATGATCGAGAGTCAATCTTCCGCGGCGGTACTCTTCCAGGGTTTGGATTGTGGAAGTCTTTTCGTGAACACCACGAAGAGAAGCCCTGACCTCCTCAAGATCAACCTGGTTTTTTAGAAGATCCATGGCATGGGGAAGATTAATATCTCCGATGCGGAGATCCATCAGGATATCCGGGAGCTGGATCAGGAGGGTGTTTGGGTCCTCAGGGTCGTGACTTGTAAAGAGGCTGGCTCCGTCCTGGTTGAAGATAAGTCGGAAAAGATCCAGGAGATCCGGGGTTTTTTCTGAATTCCGCAAATGGTGTTCGACAAGATAGCGATAGAGGCGAAGAACGCTGGCAACGGCGCCGGCCCTGGCGTTTTGAGCGGTCCAATTGCCAAGGACGCTAGTGGGTTGGATGCCGACAACTGTCTTGAACTCCCGAGCCCTTTCTGGATTTGCCGTGATATCATGGAATCGGAAGCGATTGAGGTAGGCGGTGAGTTTATCCGAGCTGGCAGGAAGGATACGAGAATCAGGAATCGAGGGAAGGGTGTAGAGCATCAGGTCGTCAGGGGTCTGTGAAGACAGTGTCTGGGCCAAGAGATGCCATTCATTGGGGACCGGAGGGGCACCTTCTGAGGCGCCTTCTGAGGTATCAAGGGCCAAGTAGGCGGCGATTTTTTCTGTTTCAAACTCGCCAAAAAGAGAAAGAAGAGGTCCTCGGTGAGAGTCTACCATCTCAAGGAGCTCTTTTGCGGCCTTCCGGGTTGTTTGAGGCGAGTGGGAGGTCAGGTTTCCAAGAAGAGAACGGGGAATAGACAACTCTCCACTCTCCACCCCGGAACGCAGGACGGAGCAGAGGGTCTCTGAAATAGGAATTCTAATCCCAGCCATAATGAGCCTTTATCGGGGTTCGGAAGGCTTTGTTGCGGGTTTTTTGAGACTTAAGAAATTGAAAGTTAAGAGACCCAAGACGAGACCCAAGACGAAGGTCCTAATTTTAGATTGAGGGGTCCGATTTTTGAACTGATTCCTTTGGTTTGACGAGACACCTCCCGATTTAAGTTCCTGTTTTTAAAACCTCTTTCTCTTTTGAGTTACTCTGGCATCCTTCTTGTCTTAATAGGGTTGCAATGCCCTCCCTTCCCCGACAGGCCCTATTGGAAGATAACTCTACCTTTCATGTCACCTGGCAATGCCATAACCAGGACTGGCTCCTGGAGTCTGGAAGGCCAGGTATCGGGAGAAGTTTGGGTAGATAAATCGATTTCTATTTTATATTAACTTCTCTTCCTGGGGAGAGGTGTATCCCAAGTGTCTCTCTCATCCCCGATTTGAGTCTAGGAGACTCTCCTTCGATAAAAATCATCGGCTCAATAGAAAAATATCTAATCTGAAAATACGGAAGAGGGTCAAAAAGTCCTCCGTCTTCGTCTTCCCACCTAGCTCATCTCACGATTTCACACACCGTTTCCACCCACTGTGGAGACTGATTGAGAGAAGGAACGAGTACGAGGTCTTCGGCACCCTGGGCCATGGCGGATTCTTTGGCGCGGATCCCTATTTCCTCCAGGGTTTCCAGGCAATCGGCCACAAACGAAGGGCAGAAGACGACGATTCTTTTTTTGCCGGAATGAATTAACTCGGGGATCACAAGATCCGTGTACGGTTTAATCCACGGTGTGCGTCCGAGTCGTGATTGAAAAGAGACACTGCAAAAATCATCCGGGATGCCAATTTTTTTGGCGATGGCCTGGGCTGTCTGAAAACAGTGGTTTTGATAAGGATCGCCTTTTTGGATGTGTCTCTCCGGCAATCCATGAAAACTAAATAAGACATGATCCGGGCGGATTTTTTCCAGGACGGGCTTTCCCGTTTCGGCAAAACTTTCGATAAAACCAGGACGATCATAAAAGGGAGGAAGAATGGAGAGGGGAGGGGTGTTGATTTGTTTTCCCGCAACTCGAGACAATTCTTCAAGCGCCGAACCTGTGGAAGAGGAAGCATATTGGGGAAAGAGAGGCAGAGCTTTAATCTTCAAAACACCCTTTTTTTTGAGTTTGTTAAGGGCTGACTCGATGGAAGGAGATCCGTAACGCATCCCAACTTCCACGGCATAATGAGGTCCCAGTTTTTTTGCGACGGCTTCTCCCAACGCCATTGTGTTAAAAAGGAGAGGAGAGCCCTGGTTTGTCCAAATTTTTTGGTAGGCCGTGGCAGATTTGGGAGAGCGAAAGGGGAGGATAATGAAGTTGAGTAAAAGCCAGCGGGCCACGGGGTGGATGTCGATAACACGAGGGTCGGATAAAAATTGGCGGAGGTACCTTCGTACACTTCTTGTCGTTGGGGCATCGGGGGTCCCCAGGTTTATAAGAAGGATGCCCATCATAGAGGTTTTACAACGGCCAGGATCACAATCATGATAAGAAGAAGGGTTGGAATCTCATTCAAGATACGACAGAGGCGCTCGGAAAAAATATAATCACCTTCAGAAAAACGAACATAGGTTATCGTGGCGAGAATTTGATAGCCGATCAAAAAAAGAACAGCCGCTATCTTGAAATGAAACCATGGAGCGGTGAGCACTGAAGGATTGAGCGAAATCAAGAGTCCCCCCAAAATAAGGGTGAGGATCATCGCCGGATACATAATGATTGCCAGGAGCTTTTTTTCCATCACCTGATAGGCGGTTGCCATGTTGGCCTCGTCTTTATGTTTGATGTGGTAGACAAAGAGGCGAAAAATATAGAAGAGACCGGCAAACCAGGCGACCACGAAGATGATATGAAAGGCTTTGAGCCAGAGATAATTCATTTTTTCTCCTAAATTGTTTTTGAAAAAACAGGATTATCTGCCTTTTCTTTGATATCTTTCAGGTAACGATCAAAAACCATGGCCATATTTCTCAGGAAGAGAAAACCTTCTCCGACCACTTGAATTTTTTTTTGGTCTCTCTGGAGAAGGCCATCGGCGATCCATGTCTGTAGTTTTTGTAATTCTTCTCTAAAGTAATTTGTAAATGAAAGTTGCCACTGAGACTCAAAGTCGGAAATATCCACCATCCCTTGGCACATCAGACGACGAATCAGGTCTCGGCGAATGGCATCATCGTGGTTTGAGAGACAGCCTCGGAAAGTGGCTAATTGTAAGGGTTTCAGGAGAGCTTCTGTGTAGGACTCCAGTACTTTTTTATTTTGAAAATAATGGCCGCCAACATAGGAAATAGCGCTCACACCAAACCCAATCTGATGGGCTTCGGCGCGAGTGGAGTATCCCATAAAGTTTCGGTGAATCGTGCCTTCATCCAGCGCCTTGCATAATTCATCTTCTTCGAGGGCGAAATGATCCATACCGATGGGACGATAGCCATTTTTCGTAAAAATTTGATAGGCCCTTTCAAAAAGTTTCAGCTTCATAGGAGGAGGAGGTAAGTCGCTGTCATTGAAGGAACGCTGGCCAGGCTTTAGCCAGGGGACGTGGGCGTAGCTATAAACAGCCAGCCGATTGGGCTGGAGAGAAAGGATTTGCTGCAATGTTTTTTCCCATCCCGCGAGGCTTTGTCCGGGCAAACCATAGATCAGGTCAAAATTGAAGGAAGAAAGACCCATCTTGCGAAGAAGAAACACCATCTCTTCCGTCATCTCATAGGTTTGATGGCGATTAATAAGTTTTTGAACCTTGGGGTCCAGGTCCTGCACTCCCAAAGAGATACGATTAAATCCTAGTCGTCCCACCTCCTCACAAAATTCACGCGTGCTCGTACGTGGATGCATCTCAATGGCAATCTCGACGCCCGGCAAGAGTTCAAATTTTTGCCGAACGGATTCCACAATCTGTCTTAACTCTTCCGGTTTCAAAAAATTGGGACTTCCTCCACCAAAATGAATCTGTGTGACCTGTCGCGGTGAGGCAATAAGTTGTGTGACACGGTCAACCTCCTGGAGGAGACTCTCAACATACTCGCGAGAGCGTTCATGGTTTTTGGTAATCACCGTCATGCAACCGCAGAAGTGACAAAGATTTTCGCAGAAGGGGAGATGGAAGTAGAGAGAAAGAGGCTCGCCGGGTTTGAGTTTTTTTAAATTTTCGCGATAATCTTTTTCACCGACGGCTTCCGTCCACGCCGGTGCCGTTGGATAGCTTGTATAACGGGGTCCGGCGACGTCGTATTTTTCCAAAAGAGAAAATAAATTTTGTTTCATGAGACTGTTCTTAGGCCCAGCTTTTTTGAGACGTCCACGAAAGTCTGGGCGTTTTCAACAGGGATATCGGGCATCATGCCGTGACCCAGGTTAATAATGTAACCAGGTTCCTTTCCGGCGACGTCGATCATTTTTGAAATGGATTCTTCGATCTGCTGAGGCGATCCATAGAGATGGGCTGGATCGAGATTACCCTGGATGGCAGCCTTCCCCGAAGCCAGCGTGCGCGCCTGAGCAAGATCCATGCGCCAATCAATACTCATCACGTCGGCCTTTGAGGTGAGCATTTTTTCAAAAAGATGGGAACCACCTTTGATATAGAGGAGAGTTGGCACTCCCAAGCTCTTGAGTGCTGAGAGTATTTTACGTTCGTAAGGAAGGGCCATCAGCTCGTAATCTTCCGAGGAAAGGGTGCCGGCCCATGTGTCAAAAAGCTGGATGGCCTCCGCACCTGTCTCGACTTGTTTGGCGAGGTATTCGAGGGTCGCTTCAGTGATTTTGTCCATGAGTTGATGGAAGCTCTGCCTATTCTCGAGGGCGAATTTTTTGAGACGATGACCCTCATACGATCCATCACCCCCCACCATATAGGTTCCCACGGTAAAAGGGGCTCCGGCAAAACCTAAGAGAGGGAGGAGTCCCAATTTTTTCTTTATTCGTTTGATAGTCTGATAGACGAAATCGCAACGATCAGGGATGTTTTGTATATTCAATTTTTCAATATCTTCTTGCCCGCGAACAGGATTTTCAAAAACAGGGCCCTGATCTTTGACAAAATCAAGTTTGAGCCCCATGGCCTCGGGAACAATCAGGATGTCGCTATAAAGAATGGCCGCATCCACACCCAAGCGCCGCACAGGTTGTAAGGTGATTTCACAGGCCGTTTCCGGATCCTTCATCATCTGAAGGGTCGTTTTTTGTTGTCGCACAGCGCGATATTCAGGCAGGTAACGGCCTGCCTGGCGCATCATCCACACCGGGGGGCGGTCGACAGGCCTTCTCTGACAGGCATTTAAAAACCGTTCTTTTGGGGTCATGCTTTCTTCTACCAATCCCTCTGAGGGCAGGCAACCTATTCTTAAGGGCAGATACATTGTGATAATATCATTGATCCTTTTACAAGGCTGTGGGTACAACCACTGCCTTCTCTATGAATGCGCTTCCGATTGTTGTCGGCACTTTTTGTATTTTTGTCATCGCTTATCGCTACTATTCCGCCTTCCTTGCGACCAAGGTCCTTGTTCTCAATGATGAGCATCCGACACCGGCGCATACCCGAGGGGATGGCCAGAATTATTATCCGACCAATAAATGGGTCCTCTTCGGTCATCATTTTGCTGCGATTACCGGAGCGGGCCCCCTCATAGGGCCTGTGTTGGCCGCCCAGTTTGGATTTCTCCCCGGACTTTTGTGGTTGGTGATTGGCGTTGTTTTGGGGGGAGCCGTGCATGACTTTGTTATCCTGGTCTCTTCTATTCGTCACAAGGGGAACTCTCTGGCTCATATGGCCCGTGAGGAGTTGGGGCCTTTACCCGGGATTGTTTGTTCGCTTTCGATTCTCTTTATTATTGTGATTGCCCTCGCGGGGCTTGGACTCGCTGTTGTGAATGCCCTTAAAGAAAGTGCCTGGGGGACTTTTACGATTGGCGTTACCATTCCCTTGGCCTTTTTTATGGGGCTCTATATGTATCGCTTTCGCAAGGGCAAAATCGCGGAAGCCACAGTGATCGGGGTGATCGGTCTTTTGGCGGCCGTTATTTTTGGAAAATACATTCCCCACAGTATCTTGGGGCCTTATTTTACCCTCTCAAAAAATGGAATTACTCTCTCAATCGCCATCTATGGCTTTGTCGCCAGTGTTTTGCCGGTTTGGATGCTGCTTTGCCCCCGCGATTATCTCTCTTCTTATATGAAGCTGGGAACGATTCTCTTTTTGGCGATTGCCGTCATTATTGTTCATCCCGACCTTAAGATGGCTCCATTGACGGAATTTATTCATGGCAATGGTCCTATTGTTTCCGGAAAACTTTATCCTTTTGTATTTATCACTGTCGCTTGTGGAGCGATTTCGGGCTTTCATTCTCTCGTTGCCTCGGGGACGACGCCGAAGATGATTTCCCTCGAATCCCATGCAAGACCCATAGGCTATGGAGCGATGTTGATCGAGAGCTTTGTAGGTGTCATGGCCCTGATCGCGGCCTCGTCACTCTTTCCGGGGGATTATTTTGCCATCAACGTCTCTCCGGAAAAATTTCAGCACATGGGTATGGCCACGGTAAATTTGACTCAACTTTCTCAAGAAGTAGGAGAAAACGTCGCTGGACGTCCGGGAGGCGCGGTGTCCTTGGCCATTGGGATGGCCCAAATTTTTTCTCATATTCCAGGCATGCACAAGCTGATGGCCTACTGGTACCATTTTGCCATTATGTTTGAGGCCCTTTTCACACTGACGACTATTGATACGGGGACAAGGGTGGGCCGGTTTTTATTTCAGGAGTTTGGCGGCCTCTTCTATAAAAAATTTGGGAAAACGGATTGGTTGCCCGGAAGTATTCTTTCTTCGGCCTTTATCGTATCCGCATGGGCCTATTTTATTTTTACAGGAAGTATTTCAACCATCTGGCCGATGTTTGGAATTTCCAACCAGCTATTAGCCTCAGTGGCTCTTTGCGTCGGCACAACGATCCTCCTCAAATCCGGTAAGGTCCGTTATATCTGGGTCACTCTTCTCCCTTTAAGTTTTGTGGGAACAACGACGCTCTATGCGGGTTGGAAGAGCCTCACGGATATTTTTTACCCGATGACGACAACGGGAATTCATGAAAATGTTTTTCAAGGCTGGCTCAATATAAGTCTGACAGCGGCTCTGATGGCCATGGCCCTTTTGATTATCGTGTCTTCTCTGATAAAATGGTTTAAAATGTGGATGAGTTTTGGAGAAAAATGATGCAAAAAATTTGTCAGTCTCCGGGACATGAGCATTTATTGGCCGTTTTTGAGTGTAAGACCTGCGGCCCCTGGATGTGCTACGCCTGCGCTGAGGCCCATCAAGATCAGGCCCACGAAGTCGTGGGGGGTGTCCGAGGTATTGATTCAGAGCTGGAATCTCCGCGAAATGAAAAAAATAAATTATTTAATGAAGGGGCCGAGTGTGTTCTTCACCTCGATCAACTCAAATGCCCTTGTGGCCAGGCTTTTTTAGAAAGTGAAGATTCTGCCATTTGTTGTGTCTGTGGGACGGCCACCTGCAGTGATGCTTGTCACAAAAAATATGTTCAAGAGAAGGGGCTGTGTCTTTATACCCGTAATTACCTCCCGATGATCGAAGAAAGAAGGCAAGGTTGTCGTTGTATCCGACACGATGAAATGACAGGCCAGCCAGGGCAGTACTTGAGCGATGTCTGTGGACCACGTTTTGTGGAGGCGGAGGTATTGGACAAAAAAACTTTAAAAATTAGAAGGGGCTACAGCCAATTTGGGCAACCCCTCCCGGAGACGCTCGAGGCCATCGAAATTATCGACGCCGACCCCAAAAAGTCAAAAAATCCCAAGCGTCAATGTCTCTGCCCTTGTCCCGAGTGCACGTCGAAGGCCATGCATCCCATTCATGGGCATAAAAACTCACTGTATAAAAACTCACTTGACTAGCCACCTTTCTCTTCATTAAGCTTCAGTTAACAGTAAAAGTTATGCGTCTACCTGACCCTCATTTCTGTTGTTGCCTCGTTACTGGCGAAGTCGCCTGTTGTATGGCGATGTGTATTCAACCGGTGGCGTCTCGGGCAGTCGACAGATGAGCGGTTCGTTTTTTAACTCCCTAAAAAAATCTGTTTTCTCCTGACAACGCAGGCCGGCCTGTCAAGAATATGATAAAAGGAAACATTATGAAAAAATGTTCTCAAAGAAAGAAAACAATTCAAAAAATGATTCAACAAACACTTCTGATGATTGGTTCCCTCTTGGGCCTTGTTTTGAGTGCTCAGGCGGGGCAGGGTGTGACTCTTCTCAATGTTTCTTATGATCCGACACGAGAACTTTATCAGGACTACAATCGGGCCTTTGCCAATTATTGGAAGGTCAAGACGGGTGCTGCGGTGAAGGTGAATCAATCACACGGAGGTTCCGGAAAACAGGCGCGTGCCGTCATTGATGGCCTTGACGCTGATGTCGTAACGCTGGCGTTGGCCTACGATATTGACGCCATCGCCTCAAAATCCGGTCTCTTGCCACAAAGTTGGCAGACCCGATTGCCTAATAACAGTACTCCCTTTACCTCAACGATTGTCTTTCTGGTGAGGAAGGGCAACCCCAAGGGCATCAAGGATTGGGAGGATCTCGTCAAGCCCGGTATTTCCGTTATTAGTCCCAATCCTAAAACCTCAGGCGGGGCGCGTTGGAATTATTTGGCGGCCTGGGGGTATGCGCTTAAAAAAAATGGCGGGGATGAATCAAAAGCCAGGGACTTTGTCACACACCTCTATAAAAATGTTCCCGTCCTGGATTCTGGCGCACGTGGAGCGACGACGACCTTTATCGAGAGGGGGATTGGCGATGTGTTGGTTAATTGGGAAAATGAAGCGGCCTTGACCGTCCATGAATTAGGCAAGGACAAGTTTGAGGTGGTGATTCCCTCGGCAAGCATCCTGGCGGAACCTCCCGTGGCGCTTGTCGATAAAAATGTCGATAGACATGGCACGCGGGCTGTCGCCCAGGCCTATCTCGATTATCTCTATTCACCCGAAGGACAGGAGATCGCTGCCAAACATTACTTCCGCCCCCGTCTGGCGACGGTAGCAGCGAAGTATGCCGGCCAATTTCCCCCATTTCCAAAGATCAATTTATTTACAGTTGATGAAGTCTTTGGCGGATGGCAAAAGGCTCAGAAAAAACACTTTGATGATGGTGGATTTTTTGACCAGATTTATCAACCTCATTAACCGTAGAGGACGTTCAGAATGAATCTTAGTTTAAAAAAACGGAGTGTCCTCCCGGGTTTTGGTTTAACGATGGGGTTTACCCTCGTTTACTTAAGTCTCCTGGTTTTATTACCGGTCTCCATGCTTTTTGTAAAAACGGCGACACTGAGCTGGCATCAGTTTTGGGAGACCGTGACGGCGCCGCGTGTAATGGCGGCCTATCGCCTGAGTTTTGGGGCTTCATTTTTCGGGGCCCTGATCAACGCGGTCTTTGGATTTTTGGTGGCCTGGGTGCTGGTGCGGTATGAGTTCCCGGGCAAAGGGATTCTTGATGTACTGGTCGATCTTCCTTTTGCCCTTCCAACCGCCGTCGCTGGCATCGCCCTCACGACGAGCTACGCCGGAAGCGGTTTTTTAGGGGGACTACTTGAAAAACTGGGGATCAAGGTCGCTTTTACTCCCCTGGGCGTTATCATGGCCTTGACTTTTATCGGTCTTCCTTTTGTCGTAAGAACGGTGCAGCCTGTCTTGCAGGACATGGATACCGAGATGGAAGAGGCCGCTGCTTGCCTCGGGGCAGGGCGGTTAGAGACTTTTTTACGCGTTATCTTGCCGGCTACGTTTCCGGCCTTGATTACCGGGTTTGCCCTGGCCTTTGCGCGAGCCTTGGGAGAGTATGGCTCTGTTGTTTTTATTTCCGGAAATATGCCGATGCGTACCGAGATCGCTCCACTTCTTATTATTACGAAGCTGGAGCAGTATGATTACGCGGGTGCGACAGCGATTGCGGTTGTGATGCTTGTGATTTCGTTTTTATTGTTGCTCCTTATTAATTTATTACAGTGGTGGACTTACTCTCGCCACGTCGAAGGTTGAGTGAAAGATTTATGACAAAATCTGTGATTACAGAGCCGGTCATTGTCCGCAGGGTCCTGACATCCATAGCCCTTCTCTTTATGTTATTTTTTTTGATTATTCCTCTCGGCACTATCTTTGCCAGTGCCCTGAAAAAAGGGCTGTGGGTTTACTTTGAATCTATCCGTGAGCCAAACGCCCTTTCGGCGATTCGCCTGACGGTTTTGACGGCGGCTCTTGCTGTGCCGATGAATCTCCTCTTTGGTGTCGCCGCCGCCTGGGCGATTGCAAAATTTGATTTTATAGGGAAGCGCATTTTGATCGCCCTGATCGATCTTCCCTTTACGGTATCGCCCGTCATCTCGGGACTCATTTTTGTCCTTCTCTTTGGGGCCCAGGGACTCTTTGGCCCCTGGTTGAGCCAGCATAATATCAAAATTCTTTTTGCGGTGCCGGGTATTGTTTTGGCCACTGTTTTCGTCACTTTTCCCTATGTGGCGCGTGAGTTGATTCCTCTAATGCAAGCCCAGGGCACGGATCAGGAGGAGGCGGCGTTAACGCTGGGCGCCAATGGCTGGCAGACGTTCTTTCATGTCACACTCCCCAATATACGATGGGGTCTGCTCTTTGGAGTGATTTTACTCAATGCCAGGGCGATGGGAGAATTTGGAGCCGTTTCTGTTGTCTCGGGACACATCCGCGGTTTGACCAATACGATTCCGCTACATGTGGAAATTCTTTACAATGAGTACAACTTTGTAGCCGCATTTGCGGTCGCTTCCATTTTGGCGCTTTTGGCGATCGTCACCTTGATTGCAAAAAGTTTTGTGGAATGGAAATCAAATCAGGCCGGAGGTTCCTTATGAGTATCCGTGTAGAAAATTTAAAAAAAGGGTTTAATGGTTTTCTTGCCGTTGATGACATTTCCTTTTCAGTAGCCGATGGTGAATTTGTGACACTGCTGGGGCCTTCGGGCTCCGGTAAATCGACGGTCCTTCGTTGTATCGCAGGGCTGGAGACACCGGGATCTGGTTCTATTACCATCAACAACGAAGTTGTCACCAGAGTGCCTGTGCAGGAACGCAAAGTTGGTTTTGTCTTTCAACATTATGCCCTTTTCAAGCACATGAGTTTGCTCGAAAACGTCGCCTTTGGACTTCGTGTCCAGGGGATGCCTCGGCGTGTCCGTGAAGAAAAGTCACGTGAGCTTCTCCACTTGGTAGGCCTTTCGGGCCTCGAAAAGAGAATGCCTTCTCAACTTTCGGGAGGTCAGAGGCAGAGAGTCGCCTTGGCGCGGGCTTTGGCTCCCGAGCCCGGACTTCTCCTGCTGGATGAGCCTTTTGGTGCCCTGGATGCACGTCTGCGCAAAGAACTCCGGACTTGGCTGAGAAAACTGCATGATCGTATACGTCTCACAACGCTTCTGGTGACTCATGATCAGGACGAAGCCTTTGAGCTTTCTGACAGGGTGTTGGTTGTGAATAAGGGTCGGATCGAGCAAGACGCCCCACCACAGCTGATCTTTGACGAGCCGGCGACAGAATTTGTGGCGGCCTTTGTTGGTGAAACCAACGGTATCGAAGGGATTGTTGATGAAGGAACTGTCGCCTGGGGACCTTTTCGTTTTAAAGCGATTCATCTTCCCCAGGGAAGTCGTGCCCGTATTCTATTTCGACCCAACGATGTCTATGTCACCTCAAAGAGAGAGAGGGGTGGTTGGCCCGGCGTGATTCGCTCCATTCAGTTTTTGGGAGCCACAGAGTCACTCGAGATCGAATTAGAAAGAGACTGTTTTCTCACCGCCTATATCCCCAAGGGGGTGGCACGACAGAGCGAATTTACCGTCAATAAGCAAGTCTATGTGACGATTACCACTTCCCATGTATACGCCTTAAAAAATCCGGTAGGTTAAAAACCTTTTCTTCCCCGGCAAGACCTGAATCTTGCTGAAGAGATGGGAACTGCCGGGCCAACTAAGTTTAAGATCATAGGTGCCGGCCGGTAGTGAAAATTGGGCTATCTGGAGAGACCGTGGAAGGGTCAGCCACGAACGGAGATCCGCTCGGTTGGTCGTTAAAAGAAGAAAGCCAAAAAAGATTCCCAGATCCCTGTCAATTTTTTCACCAACAAGAACAGCACCCGTTTCTTTTGCCGCCAGACGCGCCAGTCCTCGGGCAATGATAGCCGGCTTTTGTTCTTCCAGGGTCTTCTTTGCCGCTTCATCCGGGCGAAAGAGGGGATAAGTCTTGGCCACTTCTTTTCCTTCGACCATAACACTTGCACGGATAGGCTCTCCCAAAAAGCGGGGGTAGACGGGCACGGGGAGGAATTGTAAATTGTATTCTTCCTCTGTTGATTCTTTTTCAGGGACGGTCCCTTCTTCAACAATCACAATCACCTCTCCGTTATTTTGCAGCTGAGGCGGGTATTCTTTCTTAAAAATTTGGGTCCAGCGACGGTAGTCATTCAGAAATCCAAAATAGTAAGAATCTTTTAACAGGTTTTGTGCCAGGGGAGGAAACGCCGGTTGCATCCGATAGGTTATTTTATAATCGATGTAGGCGTCGTTAAGTTTGTTTTGCGATTCCCAAACGAGTCCCGATAAGTAGGCCGCAAAGGCATTTTGCAAAAAGTCCTTGGCCCCTTCTTTAAAGAAATCAGGAAATTTTGTGTGGATGCGTCGCACCTCGACCAGGGCGTCATCGCCTTTTTCTAGGCCCAGGTAATTGAGGACCTGAAAGACATGCAGGAGAAGGAGTTCAAACTTTTCTCCCTGGTAGGGGATCAGATTATCGGTAGCCACGAGGGTTGCCGTCTTTGAAAGAATCTGGGGGCCTTCCTTTTGTTCAGAGAGTTCGATGGCTTGATTAAAGACAGTCATGCTTTCCTGAAAACGGCCCGCCGTGTGAAGGATGATGCCCTGATCCAGGAGGTAAAGGAGACGATCTCTGGCCGGTGGTCTTTGTTTTTGATACCAGCTAAGGGCTTTTTCAAAATCTCGGCCTTGAAAATCCCGTCGGGCGTGGCGAGATCGATGGATGTAGTCCTGGTGAACACACGAGTTGCCGAAAAGAACGGCGACCGCCAATACAACGAGAAAAAATCGCGAGGGCGATTTGCGGTAAAAATCAGACATTAAAAGCCGGTAAATCTTTTGCGGAATTTCTTTTTGAGTTCGACTTCATCTGTCCAGGCAATAATGTTGGTTGAGAGGTTGGTCATTTCGAGGGTGACCTTATAATAGACGATTTCTTGCCGTCCCACCGGCTGTTTGATCGAAGTAATGTCTCCCGAAATCAGGTAGTCGGCGCCGATCTGGTGGCCCCGTTTCTTCGCCGTCTGCGGATCCACAAAACCTCCCGCCTCGTATTCCACTTCCTGCTTCACCACCGGGCGGAGGCTTTCATTGATAAATTGCAGTTTTTTGGATTTGAACAAAGACGTCCGGATCTTATCCGAGAGCGATTTCATATCAATGTGCTCGTCCGTGGAGTTTGTGATCAAGCTCATCAACACCTTGGGAGGATTGCCGGAGAGCAACGCGTCTTCCGACAAAAGCGACTGACTTAGTTTTTGGGCGATTTGCTGAAGATCCGCTTCGACAAATTTATCGCTTCGCAGGATGATCTGGTTGGGTGGGATATAACCGCCCTTGGCATATTGCCGGCCGCAACCCGCAAGCAGGCCGAGGGCCAGGAGGGCACACAAAGAGATTTGTTTCATGAGTTTTTCTCCAGATTCCAGATTTAAAGACAGGGACATCCTCGCCGATTTTTTGGCGTTTGTCCAGTGTCTCCTAAAGGACTTCCAAAGGACAAAAAATCAGGAAAAATTAATTTTTTCGAAAAGTCTGCGGATGAATTCCTTCACGATTGGATTCTTCTCAAAGGCCATTTTTCTCTCAAGCATTCTCTTGAGAATTTTTTGTTTTTCAGCACTCAATGCCGGCAAAAGGGCTTCGATTTTTTCTGCGACTGTCAATATTTCTTCTCGTGTGCCGCGTAATTGAAAGACCAGGGCAAAGGCCTCGGCATCCGCTTCGAGGAAGGTCCTGGCGGTAGAAGCCGCCTGTCGCAGGACATCGTCAGTGCCCTCCAGATAAGCCTTTTGAATTTGATTATAAAAGTTCACTAATGGGAGGTGACGGGAACGCGAGGCCACCTGCATCAGGGCATTAAAAGTTGTTAATCGGGTCGAGGTCTCTGAAATCATCAGTGCTGCCTGCAGAGTATTCCAAATCGGAATGCGTAGTATACTTAAAAGACGATCATTCGTGTTCAAGTCCAAAAGGATATGGGCGCTGAGTGTTTGTCGCCGAGGCTCGTTTATATCCCTCAATCCATCGGTAGCAGCATAGATGAGGTACTGGATTTCTCGGCTGCTCAGCTTTTGCAACCAATCGGGGTTGATTCCATTCGCAAAGTCCGGGTCAGTTTTTAGGTTATCCCGCCGGGTATAAAGCATATCAAAGATGTCATCCCTCCCCACGCCATTCCAGCGCTGAAAACGTGCAATTACAGGGGTTGGAGCGAGAGGGTCTGTACCCGGAAGATGGATTTGGGGATAGGCAAGGATTCTTCCCCTCATCCTTCCTATGCGACCCTTTACCATAACAGAAGGAGGCACTTCGTTCGAATCAGGCGGATCTTTTACAGGTGGAACAGGTACAGGCGAAACAGATTCTTCCCGACGGCGTTTTTGGGAGGCCCTTTCTCCTAATACAATCGAAAGCAGCACATCGCGATACCAGACAGAGTCATAATCGGAAGAACAACCACTCAATCCCCCCAGGGCCCCTGCCATCAGGGCGACTCGCAAGGGTCCTCTCCAAGCTGGGATATATCTTGAAACAAATGAAATCATGAGTACTTCTCGGCTGTTTGGGGACAATTGTTGCGAGTTATTTTGAATCTACAAACAGTGATCAAAATAAACAGCGACCGAGTCCAAGTAACGTCGGATTTACTCCGACGTTACTTGGACGAAGAAGCGATGAGTCGGCGGAGCCCAGATGGGGATAAATAAGGGGAGAGCGGGATCTCCCTTTATTTAGCAAAGTGGAGGCGGCGGGAATCGAACCCGCGTCCGAGAATCTTCAACCAATACCAGCTACAAGCTTAGCCCCGATTTGTGTCTCATCACCGAACGACCCTCGAGACAGGGATTTCGGCGACCAGCCCTCTGTTGATCTCGCTTCTGAACCCGTGAGCACGAATCAGAAACCATCCCACTTTTTGTCGTCGCCTGGAAATCGTGGGAGAACTCCCAAGAGACGTCGCTGTCAATTAAGCAGCGAGTGCGAAGTTGCCTTCGGCATTTAGTATTAGTTGCAAGGTTTATTACGAAGCTCTTGCGCCTTCGGCTTGCGGCATTTGATCTCCGAACTCCCGTCGAAGCCAATTCGCCCCCTTAAGAACTAACAATCGGTTTTCAAAGACCCTTCACAAAGCTAACCACTATCTCCCGATGCGGTCAAGAGTGAGATTGACCTGCCCCCCGTCTCTAACTCGCTGTCTTAAAAGAACTTTTTATTTTTAAGTGTCAAAGTCGGGTTTTATTTTCAATGAAGAAGAGGGAAACCGGATTCGTATCGCGTACTATAAACCTGCAGAGGCAACGACGATCCCCACGGTGTTTAGTTATCTCTACAACTGGGTTGTTGAAGAGATTCACCGATAAATTTATAAAAATAAAACCCCGTATTTTTCTATAGAACTATTCTAAAGAACTATGTTAGAATGGTTCCAATGCAAATAAAAAGAAATATTTTCAATCAGTTAGCATCTGAAATTTCAGAACCATTTATCAGTATTTTGCTGGGACCGCGTCAGGTGGGGAAGAGTACTCTTCTCAGAGCTTTGGAAGTGAGTGCAAAATCTCGGGGGTTGAAGACAGTTTATTTCGATCTGGAAATGTCCTCCGATTTGGAAAAATTATCTGGAGATGCCAAGGATATTTTTCGTCTTCTGACGCACCAATCCCAAGTGGTGTTTATCGATGAGTTTCATTATCTTAAAAATGCTTCCAAAATTTTTAAGGCTATTTACGATAGCAAATCCAAAGTAAAAATTTTTGCATCAGGTTCATCCTCCATGGAGATTCACAAACATCTCAAGGAAAGCTTGGCGGGACGTTTCCGGAAAACGATCATTACCCCATTATCTTTGGATGAGTATCAACAGATACCCGGAGTTCATTTGCGTGAGTATTGTCAATGGGGAGGGATGCCAGGATTGATCCATCTTTCCAAACCAGAGGACCGCATTCGTTTATTGGAAAACATTGTGAGTGCCTACTTGACTAAAGACATCAAAGCGCTCGTCAAAGAAGAAAATATTAGGGCTTTTAACTCTCTTCTTTACATTTTGGCACACACTCAAGGCTCTCTTTCTCTTGTCTCCAATATTTCACGTGATGTGGGTCTTTCTGAGCCTACCTCGATGAGATATTTAGAGATTATGGCTCACACCTATACATGTTTTCCTCTCTTGAGCTTTTCTGGGAATCTCGCCAATGAACTGAAAAAATCCAGAAAATATTATCTTTTTGATTTAGGTATCCGAAATAGCCTGCTCAAAGATTTTCGGTCCACGGAAAAGCGTGAGGATGCCGGGATTATTCATGAAAGCTTTGTTTTTCATCATCTTCAACGTCAGCTCAAACCCAATATGGAACTCCGATTCTGGAGGACAAAAAAGGGAGATGAAGTGGATTTTGTGGTGATAAAAAATCGGATTCCTTATCCCATAGAAGTTAAGTCTCACCTCAATCACTTAGAAATCCCACCTGGACTTCAGCGTTTCATGAAATATTATCCAAAGGCTCCCTGTGGTTTTGTCGTGAATACGGGCATTGTAGGGGAAGAAAAAATAGAGGGTCGTCCCCTCTATTTCATAAAGTTAGAAGAGTGTGTTTCTTTGCCCTTTATGGCTTCTGTTTTATAAGAATATTTCTAAATGTTTCTACCCCTCGATTCACCGCACAAAAGGCGGGAGAGTTCCAAAAACATTATCATTCGAAAGGCAAACACCTCAACATATGGCGACTGCCCGTGTGTGGAGACTCCAGGACCTTATTTCCTCCCCCGCACCGCGCGCTCGATCTCGCGATTCTGGACTTTTTTCTTAATATCCTCCCGGCGGTCGTGGAGTTTTTTGCCTTTGGCCAGGGCGAGTTCACATTTGGCGATTCCTTTTTTAAAGTAGAACTTTGTCGGGATAAGGGTGAGGCCGCGTTCTTTCATCTTGCCAATCAAACGCTCGATCTCGTGCTGGTGGAGGAGGAGCTTTCGGGGACGCAGGGGTTCGTGGTTGAATTGATTGGCGGGGGCATAGTGCGAAATATGGGCGTTGAGAAGGATAAGCTCGTTGCCACGATGCATGACATGGCTGTCGTTGATATTGGCATGGCCTTCACGCAAGGATTTAACTTCGCTCCCGACAAGCATGAGACCGGCCTCGAACTTTTCCAGGATTTCATAACGAAATCCGGCCTGGCGGTTGGTGCAGATAATTTTTTGAGACGTTGGTTTTTGGCTCACAGCGGATTGAGGCGCTTGCCCTCCACGAAGACGGCAGCGATTTCTCGTGGGGTGACGTGGGAGACGAGCCACGAAGGGAGTTCGGTGGCCTTGATCTCCTTGGGGACGCGAATTGCAATCAGGTCGGCCTCTTTACCCACGTCAAGCGAGCCGATTTTTTTATCCAACCCCAAGGCGCAGGCCCCTTCGTAGGTAGCCATACGGAGAAGCTCGGAGGCGGATGGTTTTTCGGCATCGGGATAATGATCCTGGATATAGCGCATCTCATCCCAGATGGAGAGAGAGAAGAGAGCGGCCGTGCCGTCCGTACCCAGGGCGATGGGGACCTTGAGTTCGCGCAGTTTCTTGAGGGGGGGATGACCCAATTTTAGATGAGTACTGGCCCTCGGAGCGTGCACAATCTTTGAGCCTGACTTGGCCAAGGTTTGTAAATCACCGTCGGCCAAGTGGTTGCAGCCGACAAGGGTCGGGGCGTTTTCCAAAAACCCGATGGATTCGAGGTACTGAATGGGTGTCTTGCGATGAGGAGGCGGCAATTGGTGACGCCAGCCCATCTTGGGGAAGAGGTGATCGGCGATCTCCCCGGAGGATTCATAAAAAAACTGCATTTCGGAAAAAGTCTCCGAGACATGAATCTTGAGAGGCATTTTTAATTCCGTCGTCTGTTGGGCAATGATTCTCAAAAAATGTTTTGAAAGAGTATAGGCGGCGTAAGGAGCCAGTCCGGGAGTTATACGTGGTGCACGGGCCGCGAGTATTTCTTCGACTTGTGTGAAGGCCCCCTCATAACTCTCCTGGATCGTGATATCACCTCCATGAAGAATTTCGGGAAAGAGGACCATGCGCAGAGGGCTATTGATGATTTGAGGGACGAGTCCGAAATATTGTCCCACATCACCCACGCAGGTGGTTCCTGAGTTGAGGAGTTGATGGATGCCTTCCTCGATACAATGGCGTCGGTCTGTCAGTGTTTGCCTTTCCCGGTGGGCCCATCCTTCGGCAAGCCAATCAAAAAATTGGGGACTCTCTCCGGTCCCCTGAAAAAAGAGAAGATCCAGATGGGTATGGGCATTGACGAGACCGGGCATTAACACAGAAGAAGGAAAATCTTCGATTTCAGCCGTCGGATATCGGGAGAGGAGGGTTTCGCGTTCGCCCATATCCAGGATTTTGCTGTCTTCGATAATAAGGGCGCCGTCTTGAAGGATGGATTTGCTTATCGGGAGTAAAAATGGGGCTGTCAGGGCTTTCACGTTAGTGATTTCTTACCTGAGAAGTTTTCAAAATACAATTATCAATTAATCGAACCCCTTCGAGAAAGATGGCGATGGCAATGAGGGCAGGGTGTTTGATTTCGTGGATATCTTTTAAAGTCTTGGCGTCGACAACGGCAATAGAGTCGACTTTGAGGGCACCCTCTTTTTGAATTTCTTCCTCGACAGATTGTTTTATCTTTTGAGAGCTGATCTCGCCTTTTAAGAAAAGAGCTTCGGCTTTTTTCAAGGATCGGGAAAGAACAAGGGCTGATTGAAGACCTTGAGGGCTCAGACGGGCATTTCGTGAACTGAGAGCCAGTCCGCTCTGGGAACGTTCGATGGGATGAGGAATAATTTTTATCTCCCATTTTTTTTCTTTCACCATCTCCTCAATCACTCTGAATTGTTGATAATCTTTGAGGCCAAAGACAGCGGAGTGGGGTTGGATAATTTTAAAGAGTCGAGAGACGACAGTCATCACCCCTTCGAAATGTCCCCGTCTTGAGCGGCCTTCGAGGGGCAGGGCGACAGCGGGAAGAGCCATGGGTTCATTTTTTTCATGAGGCGGGTAGATTTCGCCTTGAGAGGGACGAAAGAGAATATCGACTCCCTCTCTTTGACATTTTTTCAGATCACCTTCTTCATCACGAGGGTATTTTTCATAATCTGATGGATCGTTGAACTGGGTCGGGTTGACGAAGATGCTGACGACCAAAAAATCGCTGCGCGCTTTGGCATCGCGGAAGAGGGCGAGGTGACCCTCATGGAGGGCCCCCATGGTGGGGACAAATCCGATGTGCTTGCCTTGTCGCCGCACCTCTTTGGAAATTTTTTGCATTTCAGCGACAGATGAGATGACCTTCATTCTCAGCTTACCTTTTTCTTGGGGAGGGCGATCAGGTTTCTGCGAAAGCTATGTTCTTCGGCAGGGAATTTTTTGGCCTTCACCTCGCCGACGTAAGATTGGACAGCCGCGGGGATGAGAGAGCCCAGGTCCAGATATTTTTTTAAAAATCGCGGTTTAAATTCGGGATCCATTCCCAGGAGATCGTAGAGGACAAGGACTTGCCCGTCGCATTCAGGGCCTGAAGCGATCCCAATTGTGGGGATCTTGATGGTGTGAGTAATTTTTTCGGCGACTTCAAGAGGGATCCCCTCGAGAACAACGGACCAGGCCCCGGCTTCTTCCAGGGCCTTGGCATTTTGGAGTAAATCTCTCTCGGCCTTGGCATTTTTCCCCTGAATTTTGTAGCCGCCGTATTGATGAACCTTTTGGGGTTCAAGTCCGATATGCCCCATGACAGGGATGCCGACGCGTGACATCCGATAAACGAGCTCAGCCACCTCAACGCCCCCCTCGATCTTCACTGAATGGGCGTTTCCCTTTTTCATCAAATGGCCGGCATTTTTGAGGGCGAGTCCAAACTCGGCCTGGTAGCTCATGAAGGGCATATCCGCTACCAGGAGAGGACACGTCAGTCCTCGTGAGACGGCGGCCGCGTGATAAATGATGTCATTGAGTGTGACGGGGATGGTGTTTTTTTGCCCCTGGATGACCATGCCCAGGGAGTCACCCACCAAGACAATATCAATCCCGCTCCGGTCGATCAATTTTGCAAAACTGGCATCATAACACGTCACCATGGCGATCTTTTCGCCGGTGTCCTTCATTTTTTGGATCTTTGGTATGGTGATGTTGATCACGAGCTTAGCCTGCCTTCCGCCTGCAGAAATTATTTCCCAATCCCTACAAAATGTCGACTGCCGCGTTTGGATTTGAGGGAGAGGATCTCTCGAACAATATTTTCATAATCCGACTGATTTTTGACAAAATCAATATCGGTCACATTGACGGTGAGGAGGGGTGTGTCGGTATAGGCGAAGAAGAAGCG